>Ga0208566_1000041_pt1 | contig 95476 bp, 98 predicted proteins | sample PL_2010_150m_FD_184159 | JGI IMG/M metagenome (GOLD analysis project Ga0208566, IMG submission 184159) | Freshwater microbial communities from Powell Lake, British Columbia, Canada to study Microbial Dark Matter (Phase II) - PL_2010_150m... | ecosystem: Environmental > Aquatic > Freshwater >...
ACAAAAAGCCCAACCTTTATCGGTTGGGCTTTTTGCGTTGGGCGTTGGAGGAAGTGCTTGCGTTGGGCGCCTGTCGTTGCGATGGAGCGCAGGCGTCTCGCCTGCCTGCGGGCAGGATGCCCGCGCGCTAAACCGTGCCAAATTGCGCTATTTCGTGGCTTCCCGGGACGCGCTTCTGCGGGTATAATCAGGGCAATTTCGCGGGATGTGCTGGCATTTGCCGAGCATCCCGTTTGTTGCGTCTAAGTCGTGTCTAAATCAGGAGTGTCCGTGTCCGTGTCTACGAAAATGCCCGCCTTGCTTGTGTTGGCCGATGGTTCGGTGTTTCGCGGCTATTCCATCGGCGCTGAAGGCACGGGTGTCGGCGAGGTGGTGTTTAACACCGCCATGACGGGTTATCAAGAGATACTCACTGATCCATCCTATGCGCGTCAGATCGTGACCCTGACCTATCCGCATATCGGCAATGTCGGCACGAACCATGAAGATGAGGAATCGCCGCAGGTTCATGCGGCCGGCCTGGTGATTCGTGATCTGCCGCTGACGGTGAGTAACTTCCGCTCGACGCAGACCCTGGATGCCTATCTCACGGCGCGTAATGTGGTGGGGATCGCCGGTATCGATACGCGCCGTCTGACCCGTATCTTGCGTGAAAAAGGGGCACAGAATGGCTGCGTCATCGCTGGTGCGGTCGATGAGGCCCAGGCGCTGGCGTTGGCGCAGGCCTTCCCCGGTCTGAATGGGATGGATCTCGCTAAGGTGGTGACGCGCACGCAGTCTGAGGCTTGGACGGAGGGCGAGTGGGCCTTGGGTCAGGGTTTTGTCACCGCGCAGGCGTTTACGCACCATGTCGTGGTCTATGACTACGGCGTGAAGCGCAATATCTTACGCATGGCGGCGGCACGCGGTCTGCGTCTGACCATCGTGCCAGCACAAACCCCGGCGTCTGATGTGCTGGCGATGCGGCCGGACGGCGTGTTGTTGTCCAACGGCCCGGGCGATCCGGCGCCGTGTGATTACGCCATTGCCGCCATCCAAGAGATCCTCAAGGCGCGGGTGCCGACCATGGGCATCTGTCTCGGCCATCAACTCCTGGCCTTGGCCTCGGGGGCGAAGACGGTGAAGATGAAGTTTGGCCATCACGGGGCCAATCATCCGGTGCAAGATTTGGATACGCAGCAGGTGATGATTACCAGCCAGAATCACGGCTTTGCGGTCGATGCCGACAGCCTGCCGGCCAACCTGCGCGCCACCCATAAATCGTTGTTCGACGGTTCGTTGCAAGGGATTGCGCGCACCGATGTGCCGGCGTTTAGTTTTCAGGGTCACCCCGAGGCTAGCCCTGGTCCGCACGATGTAGCTTATCTCTTCGATCGTTTTGTAGGCATGATGCAGGAGCACAAAAATGCCTAAGCGCACTGATATTAAATCCGTCCTCATCATCGGCGCGGGCCCCATCGTCATCGGCCAGGCCTGCGAGTTTGATTACTCCGGCGCGCAGGCGTGTAAGGCCCTGCGTGAAGAGGGTTATCGCGTCATCTTGGTCAACTCCAACCCGGCGACCATCATGACCGACCCGGAGATGGCGGACGCGACCTATATCGAGCCGATCAACTGGCAGACGGTGGCCAAGATCATCGAGAAGGAACGCCCTGACGCGCTGTTGCCGACCATGGGCGGGCAGACTGCGCTCAATTGCGCGCTGGACTTGGCCTCACATGGGGTGCTGGAACAGTTTGGCGTCGAGATGATCGGTGCCAAACGCGAGGCCATCGATATGGCCGAAGACCGCGAAAAGTTTAAGCAGGCGATGACCCGCATCGGCCTGGGTTCGGCGCGTTCTGGCATCGCGCACTCGATGATCGAGGCCATGCAGGTGCAGGCCGTGATGGGGTTTCCGACCGTCATCCGGCCGTCGTTTACCATGGGCGGTTCGGGCGGCGGCATTGCCTACAACATGGCAGAGTTTGTCGAGATCTGCGAGCGCGGCCTCGAGGCCTCGCCGACGAACGAGTTGTTGATCGAAGAATCCCTGCTCGGCTGGAAAGAATACGAGATGGAGGTGGTGCGCGACCGTAAGGACAACTGCATCATCATCTGTTCGATCGAGAACCTCGACCCGATGGGCGTGCATACCGGCGACTCGATCACCGTCGCGCCGGCGCAGACGCTCACCGACCGCGAATATCAAATCCTGCGCAACGCCAGTATCGCCGTGTTGCGCGAGATCGGCGTTGATACCGGCGGCTCGAATGTGCAGTTCTCCATCAACCCGGACGATGGCCGCATGGTGGTCATCGAGATGAACCCGCGCGTGTCGCGTTCGTCTGCGCTGGCCTCTAAGGCGACGGGGTTTCCGATTGCCAAGATCGCCGCCAAGTTGGCGATCGGCTACACGCTGGACGAGTTGCAAAACGACATCACCGGCGGCGCGACCCCGGCCTCGTTCGAGCCGTCGATCGATTATGTGGTGACCAAGATCCCGCGTTTTGCCTTTGAAAAATTCCCGCAGGCGAATGACCGCCTCACCACGCAGATGAAGTCTGTGGGCGAGGTGATGGCCATGGGGCGCACCTTCCAAGAGTCCTTGCAAAAGGCCTTACGCGGCCTGGAGACGGGCGTGGACGGCCTCGATGAAAAGACGACGGAACGCGATGTCATCATCGGTGAGATGAGCAACCCCGGGGCTGATCGGCTGTTTTATGTCGCGGACGCCTTCCGCATCGGCATGACGGTCGAGGATGCGTTTGGCTATTCTAAGATCGACCCGTGGTTTTTGGTGCAGATCGAAGATCTCGTGCGCCAAGAAAACGCCGTGCGTGGGCAGGCCTTGTCGGCGCTGACGCGTGATGCCCTGTACGCCTTAAAACGCGCCGGTTTCTCAGATCGTCGTCTGGCCTCGTTGCTGGCGACGGATCAGCATACGGTGCGGGCACGGCGTTGGGCGCTGGGGGTCAATCCGGTTTACAAGCGCGTCGATACCTGCGCGGCCGAGTTTTCCACCGCGACCGCCTATCTCTATTCGTGCTACGAAGAAGAATGCGAATCCATGCCCTCCAACCGTGACAAGATCATGGTCTTGGGCGGCGGGCCGAACCGTATCGGCCAGGGCATCGAGTTCGATTATTGCTGCGTCCATGCCGCGCAGGCGTGTCGCGCCGATGGCTATGAGACCATCATGGTCAACTGTAACCCCGAGACGGTGTCTACCGATTACGACACCTCGGATCGCCTCTATTTTGAGCCGGTCACGCTGGAAGATGTGCTGGAGATCGTGCGCATCGAAAAGCCCAAGGGCGTGATCGTGCAATACGGCGGGCAGACGCCATTGAAGCTGGCGCGCGACTTGGAGGCCTTCGGTGTGCCGATCATCGGTACCTCGCCGGACATGATCGATGCCGCTGAAGACCGCGAACGCTTCCAAAAACTGATCAACGACCTAGGTCTTAAACAGCCGCCGAACCGCACCGCGCGCACCGAGCCTGATGCCCTGCGTCTAGCCGCTGAGATCGGCTATCCGCTGGTGGTGCGCCCCTCCTATGTGCTGGGCGGCCGGGCGATGGAGATCGTGCGCGAAGAGGCCGATCTGCAACGCTATATGCGCGAGGCGGTGAAGGTCTCCAACGACTCGCCGGTGTTGCTCGATCGCTTCCTCGACGACGCGATTGAGGTCGATGTCGATGCCCTGTGTGATGGCGTGGATGTGGTTATGGGCGGCATCATGGAACACATCGAGCAGGCCGGCATCCACTCGGGTGATTCGGCCTGTTCGTTGCCGACCCACAGCCTGTCTGATGCCTTGTTGGACGAGATGCGCCGTCAGACGGCGTTGATGGCGCGGGGTCTGAATGTCATCGGCTTGATGAATGTGCAGTTCGCCATCCAAGGCGAGGGCGATGCTGCGGTGGTCTATGTGCTGGAGGTCAATCCGCGTGCGTCGCGCACTGTGCCGTTTGTCTCCAAGGCGACGGGGCGGCCGTTGGCCAAGATCGCGGCGCGTTGCATGACCGGCATTAGCCTGGCCGCGCAGGGCGTGACGAAAGAGATCATCCCGCCGTATTTCTCGGTTAAAGAGGCGGTGTTCCCGTTCCGCAAATTCCCCGGCGTGGACCCGTTGTTGGGGCCGGAGATGCGTTCGACCGGCGAGGTCATGGGGATCTCGGGTTGTTTTGGCGAGGCCTTCCTGAAGGCGCAATATGCGGCCAGCGTCAAGCTGCCGCGCACCGGGAATGTCTGCCTGTCGGTGCGCGATGTGGAACAACCGCGCGTGGCGGAGATCGCCAAGTTGTTGCTGGAACTGGGCTTTAATCTGTATGCCACCAAGGGCACGGCGGCGGCGATTACGGCGGCGGGCTTCCCGGTGACGCGTATCAATAAGGTGGGCGAAGGTCGTCCGCACATTGCGGACATGATCAAGAACGGCGAGATCGCGTTGATTGTCAATGTGGTTGAAGATAAGCGCGGTGCGAAGGATTCGGCCCCGATTCGGGCGGCGGCCTTGGCTGGCAATGTGCCGTATTTCACCACCTTGGCCGGTGCCTTGGCCGCCTGTGAGGGCATGAAAGAACGGCGCGAGATCAGTGTCTATGATCTGCAGTCGCTGCATAAACAATTGGAAACACTATGAATAAAGTCCCTCTGACGGTGCTGGGCGCCGAGTTATTGCGCAACGAATTACAACGCCTGAAATCGGTCGAACGGCCGACGGTCATCGCAGCCATTGCCGAGGCGCGCTCGCATGGTGATCTGTCCGAGAACGCCGAATATGACGCGGCGAAGGAACGGCAAGGTTTTGTCGAGGGGCGCATCAAGGACTTGGAAGGCAAACTGTCTAACGCGCAGATCATCGACCCGCGCCATCTCGATGTCGAGGGCCGCGTGGTGTTTGGCGCGACGGTCGAGTTGGCCGATGGCGCGACGGGCGATGAGGTGCGCTACCAGATCGTCGGCGAGGACGAGGCAGACATCAAGCAGGGCAAGGTCTCGGTCAGTTCGCCGATCGCGCGTGCCTTGATCGGTAAATACGCCGGCGATGTCGCCGATGTGCAGACCCCCGGCGGCGTGCGCCATTTCGAGATCCTTGATGTGCATTATCTGTAAGCGGTCATGTCGGCTGTGCGCCTAACTCAGCTCGTCTCGGCGTGGGCGGTGGCCCTGTGGGTGGGCGGCCTGTGGGCGGTTGGCTATCTGGTCGCGCCGCTGTTGTTTCACGCCTTGCCGGATGACCGCCTGTTGGCGGGTCTGCTGGCCGGTAAGATGTTTGCAGCGATGGGGATGGTCGGGATGGTCTGCGGCGGCTGGTTGCTGGTGAATCGCTTGCAGGTGGCGGGTGGACAGGCGTTCAAGCAGGCGGTGTTTTGGATGGTGCTGCTGATGTGGCTGTTGACCTTGGCGCAATACTTTGGCATCCAGCCCCTGCTGGCAGAGATCAAGGCGGAGGCGGCGTTGCAGGCGGCCTCCAAGGATGTCATGGAGTCACTATTCCGCGACCGTTTCGCGACCTGGCACGGGGTCTCTAGCGTGGTCTATCTGATTGAGAGCCTGCTGGGTTTGGTGCTTATTGCCAAATCACGGCAACTGTAGGCGTGGTGTTGCGGCGGGTTTGTAGATGATGAGTAATTTACCGATGTGTTGGACCGGGGCGGCGTCGGTGGCGGCGCAGAGTTCGGTCAGCCATAGTTCGCGCGCGGCGCGGTCGTCGCCTTGGACGCGCACCTTGATCAGTTCGTGGGCGGTGAGCGCGCGGTTCGTCTCGGCGATGACCGCCTCGGTGAGGCCGTTGTTGCCGATCATGACGACGGGTTTGATGTCGTGGGCCTCGGCGCGGAGGAATTTGCGTTGTTGCGGAGTGAGTGTTTTCATGCCGCTATTCTACCTGATGGCGGGCCAGTCATGAAGCGCAGCGCGAAGACGCATATCTGGCATCAACGCCATGCCAACGACTTTTATGTCCAGAAGGCGACCAAAGAGGGCTATCGCTCGCGCGCCGCGTTTAAGCTGATGGAGATCGTCGATCGCGACCGCCTCGTCCATGCCGGGATGCGGATCGTCGATCTGGGCAGTGCGCCGGGCGGTTGGTGTCAGATTGTGAGCGAACGCTTGCATACGGATGGCCGTCTCAATGGCCACCTCTTGGCGATCGATATCCTGCCGATGGTGCCCGTCAAAGGGGTGGAGTTTCTGCATGGCGATTTTACGGATGACGCGGTATTGGCTGACTTTGTTGCGCGTCTGGACGGGCATCCGCTAGACCTTGTGCTTTCGGATATCGCCCCCAACTTGAGTGGCATCTTGATGACGGATCAGGCGCGTGCCTATGATCTGGCCGAGATGGCCTTGGCGTTTGCGGTGCAACGGTTGCGCCCGGAGGGTGTGTTTTTGATCAAGGTCTTTCAGGGTGCTGGGTTTGAGGTGTTTTTGCGCCAGATACGGGCCGCGTTCAAGACGGTCACGACGCGCAAGCCCAAGGCCTCGCGGGACGAGAGTACCGAGGTGTATTTGTTAGCGCGCGGGGTGCGCGAGGGCGTGAGCGATTGATCCGCCGTGAAAATTGGCATAATGTTGCAACAGCGGGTTGCGCCTCTATCCAGAGACGCATGATGATTGACAAGGGATTTTAAGTGAATAACGGTCTGTTTAAGAATGTCGCGGTGTGGCTGGTCATTGCCTTGGTGCTGATGACGGTGTTCAACCAATTCGGCCCGCGCGAATCGGGTAGTGCGTCATCCACGCTGGAGTATTCGCAGTTTCTTGATGATGTGGTGGATGGGCGGATTGCTAAGGCCACCATCGACGGTCATGTCGTGCGCGGTGTCACCACGGACGGCCAACGCTTTACGACCCACACCCCGAACGACCCGTGGATGGTCTCCGACCTGTTGAAGAATGGCGTGACGGTCGAGGTCAAACCGGAGGAAGAACCGTCTTTGTTGACTAGCATCTTCGTCTCGTGGTTCCCGATGTTGCTGTTGATCGGCGTCTGGGTGTTCTTCATGCGCCAGATGCAGGGCGGCGGCAAGGGCGGGGCGTTTTCCTTTGGCAAGTCCAAGGCGCGCTTGATGGATCAAGAGAATAATGTGACCACCTTTGCCGATGTCGCGGGCTGCGATGAGGCCAAGGAAGAGGTCGGCGAATTGGTCGAGTTTTTGCGCGATCCGTCGCGTTTTCAGAGTCTGGGTGGGCGCATCCCGCGTGGCGTGTTGATGGTGGGCTCGCCGGGTACGGGTAAAACGCTGTTGGCCAAGTCTATTGCGGGCGAGGCCAAGGTGCCGTTCTTCTCTATCTCGGGTTCGGATTTTGTCGAGATGTTCGTCGGCGTCGGTGCCTCGCGGGTGCGTGACATGTTCGAGCAAGGCAAGAAACACGCGCCCTGCATCATCTTTATCGACGAGATCGACGCGGTCGGCCGTCAGCGCGGTGCGGGCGTGGGCGGTGGTAACGATGAGCGCGAACAGACCTTGAACCAGTTGCTAGTCGAGATGGATGGCTTCGAGGCCAATCAAGGCGTGATCGTCATCGCCGCGACCAACCGCCCCGATGTGCTGGACCCGGCCTTGTTGCGTCCGGGCCGTTTTGACCGTCAGGTCGTCGTGCCCTTGCCGGACATTCGCGGGCGCGAGCAGATCTTGCTCGTGCACATGCGTAAAGTGCCGCTGGCGGGCGATGTCAAGGCCGAGGTGATCGCGCGTGGTACGCCGGGTTTTTCGGGTGCGGATCTGGCCAATCTGGTCAACGAGGCGGCCTTGTTCGCCGCCCGTAGCAATAAACGCACGGTCGATATGGACGATTTTGAGCGTGCCAAAGACAAGATCATGATGGGCGCCGAACGGCGTTCGATGATCATGCCGGAAGAGGAGCGCAAAAACACCGCCTATCACGAGTCCGGCCATGTCGTTGTTGCGCGCCTGATGCCCAAGACCGACCCGGTCCACAAGGTGACCATCATCCCGCGCGGCCGCGCCTTGGGCGTGACCATGCAATTGCCGACCGAAGACCGTTATAGCCAAGATCGCGTGCGTCTGCTGTCCACGCTGGCGGTCTTGTTTGGCGGCCGTATCGCCGAAGAGTTGTTCATGCACCAGATGACCACCGGTGCGTCTAACGATTTCCAGCGCGCGACCGACTTGGCGCGGCGCATGGTGACGCAATGGGGCATGTCCGATGCGCTCGGCCCCATGGTCTATGGCGAGGAGGAGGGCGAGATCTTCCTCGGCCGTTCGGTGACCACGCATAAGACGATGTCCGAGACGACCTTGCAGTTGGTGGATGTCGAGGTGCGGCGCATCATCGACACGCAATACGCCTTAGCACGGCAGTTGCTCGAAGATAACCGTGACAAGGTTGAGGCGATGACCGCCGCCCTGCTGGAATGGGAAACCCTCGATGCCGAGCAGATCGACGACATCATGTCTGGCGCCGCACCGCGTCCGCCCAAGCCCGTCGTCCGCAACGCGCCGCCACCCGCCAATGAACCGCCCGTAGCCCCGGCGGCCACGATCACCCCGGCGGAAGAGGTGTAGCGACGCACCGGTTTCAAAGCATTTGTTTTTAATTGCAGGATATAAAAATGTCGAACGAGCTTCCGTATGGGAAACTAGATTTAACCCACGCTCATGACATTGCGAGCGGCGCAAATTCTCTGCTCATGGCGCTGCAAGAGCATGCTGAAGACATCTTGGAAAGCGGAGATAAGGCCTCAAGTTTTATCAAGAAAGGGGTCGATCTCGGTGATGGTCTGCTGGATATGGCGCGTTTGCTTACCTCACGGGGTGTGTTTTCGAAAGAGCGCTATTTAAGCGAAATCCTTATCTACAGCGCGGCCATCGCCGATAGTTGCGAGGTCTGTGCCTTGACCCATATCGACGGCGCTATCCGCGCAAAAGTGCCGGATGACATCGTCGATACGGTTCAGTCCATCGCGCTGTATGTGCTGGCGCAGGCTGAAGATGAAACCTATCTGCTGTTTACGGCCTATACCAAACAATGGCAGCGTTTTGAGGAATGGCCGCGCTTGACCCATGACCGCGTCTCGAACCTGAGGTTTTACAACCTCATTGCCTTGCTGATGAGCCTAGTGGTGCGCAAGCGGCGATTGGTGCGTCTGCATACGCACGAGTTGCTGACCAAGAGCGATGTCACGCCGGGAGAGATCTTGGAGATTATCGGCATCGCCCAGGTCATGGGTGGTTTTCCTGCCCGTTGGGAGGCGGTACATATTTATGATGTCGCCCGCGAATTACGCGAAGCCGGCCAGCTTCCGCCTGCGTTTGTCGCGGTGCTCGACAAGATCCCCAAGGCGATGACGCGCGGATAATAGAGGGTCATGATCTCTTTAACGCGCCGCCGTCCAAACATTATGGGCATTGTCAATCTAACGCCCGACTCGTTTTCTGACGGCGGGCGTTTTTCTTCGTCCTTTGCGGCGGTTGATGATGCGCGACGCTTGATTGATGCGGGCGCGGATATTCTGGACATCGGTGCTGAATCGACGCGGCCGGGGGCGTTGTCGGTGGGCGAGGCGGAGGAGTTGGATAGGCTCTTGCCGGTGCTAGAAGGCTTGCAGGGCTGCGGTGTGCCGCTCTCGGTGGATACGATGAAGCCAGCGGTGATGCGGGCGGCCTTGGCGGCGGGGGCGGCGATGATCAACGATGTGCAGGCCTTGCAGTCGCCGGGCGCGTTGGCGGCGGTGCAGGCGAGCGCGTGTGCGATCTGTCTGATGCACATGCAGGGCGAGCCGCGCACCATGCAGGCGGCGCCGCAGTACACCGATGTGGTGGCTGAGGTGGAGGCGTTTTTGACTGAGCGTGTCGCGGCGTGTGTCGCGGCGGGCATCGATCGGGAACGGATTTTTATTGATCCGGGTTTTGGTTTTGGTAAGTCTTTGGCCCATAATCTCGCCCTGCTGCGCGGCCTGCCGCGTTTGGCGCGTGTGGCGCCGGTGTTGGTCGGCGTGTCGCGCAAACGGATGATCGGTGAGATGACCGGGCAGCCTGTCGAGGATAGGCTGGCGGGTAGTGTCGCGGCGGCGATACGGGCGGTTGAACAGGGCGCTGCCATCGTGCGGGTGCATGATGTGGCGGCGACGGTGGATGCGTTGAAGGTGTGGGCGATGACCCGGATGGAGACAGAACAATGACGAAACGGAAATATTTTGGCACCGACGGCGTGCGTGGCCGCGTCGGTGTGGCACCGATTACGCCAGACTTTGCCTTGAAATTGGGCTATGCCGCAGGGTGCGTGTTGGCCGGCCAGCGGGCGGATGGCTCGCGACCGATGGTGTTGATCGGCAAGGACACGCGGGTCTCCGGCTATATGTTGGAGTCCGCGCTGGAGGCCGGGTTTACGGCGGCGGGGGTCGATGTGCGTCTGGTCGGGCCGATGCCGACGCCGGCGGTGGCCTATCTGACGCGTGCCTTGCGCCTGTCGGCGGGGGTGGTGATCTCCGCCTCGCATAATCCGTTTGAAGATAACGGCATCAAGTTTTTTTCCGGTGATGGGTTTAAGTTGCCCGATGCGGTGGAGCTGGCGATTGAGGCGGCGATAGATCAACCCATCGTGACCGTGGATGCGCGTCGCATCGGCAAGGTGAAGCGTCTCGACGACGCGGCCGGGCGGTATATCGAGTTTTGTAAATCGACCTTTCCGTTTGACCTCGACCTGCGCGGGATGACGATCGTGGTCGATTGCGCGCATGGCGCGACCTATCATGTCGCGCCACCGGTCTTGCACGAGCTGGGCGCGGAGGTCATCGCTATCGGCAACGCACCCGATGGTTTTAACATCAACGACGGTTGTGGCGCGACGCATCCGCAGGCGATGGTCGATGCGGTGCGGGCGAATGGCGCGGATCTGGGCGTCGCCTTGGATGGTGATGGTGACCGCCTCATCATGTGCGATGCCGATGGGCAGATCGTCGATGGCGACCAACTGCTCTACGCGATGGCCAAAAGCCGTCTAGCGGCGGGCGAGGCGGTGCCCGGCGTGGTCGGTACGCTGATGACCAACGGCGGCGTGGAACAGGCCTTGCGCGCCTTGGGGTTGGATTTTGAACGCGCCCATGTTGGCGACCGTTATGTCTTGGAACGCTTGCAGGCCCGTGGCTGGGTGCTGGGCGGCGAAGGGTCTGGGCACTTGTTGTGTCTGGACCGGCACTCGACCGGCGATGGCATCGTCTCGGCCTTGCAGGTCTTGGCGGCCATCCGGCGTACAGGACAGACGCTGGCGGACTTGGTGGTCGATTGCGCCTTATGGCCGCAGGTGCTGATCAACATCAAGGCGCCGCGTGAGCTGGCGCAACACGCTGAGGTGGTGGCGGCGGCGGCGGCAGAAGAGGTCGCTTTTGCCGGGCGTGGGCGTATCTTATTGCGTGCCTCTGGCACCGAGCCCTTGGTGCGGGTGATGGTGGAGGGACAAGAGGCCGATGCGGTGCACGCGGCGGCCGAACGCGTCGCGGCGGTGGTGCGGCGCTTGTTGGCGGGCTAAAGCCCGCCCCACAGGAGGGGATGCGTTGTTGTGGGGCGACGCTGCGATGCGTCGTGGGGCGGGCTTCAGCCCGCCGGTTTGGGGCTGAGCCAGCGGAACAGGGCGGTTGCGAGCAATGCGCCGACGATCTGCGCGAGGATAAAGGCGGGCGCGTCGATGGGGCGGATGCCCGCAAAGGTGTCCGAGGCCGCACGGGCGAGGGTGACGGCGGGGTTGGCAAACGAGGTCGAGGCGGTGAACCAATAGGCCGCCGTGATGTAGGCACCGACCACGAAGGGGGTCACGGAGGGGCGGCTACGCACGGTGCCCCAGATCACCGCTAAGAGTCCAAAGGTGGCGATGAATTCGCTCCACAGTTGCGGCAGCCCGGCGCGTTCGTGCTGCGAGGCGAAGAAGACGGGCAGGTCAAACATGCCATGCGCAGCGGCGACCCCGGCAAAGGCACCGACGACTTGCGCGGCGACATAGGCGGGGAGATGTCGCCACGGAAGACCGCCCATCCACGCATCGGCGAGTGAGACCGCGGGGTTGAAATGGGCGCCAGAGATGGGACCAAAGGTGAGGATGAGGGCGATCAGCCCCGCCCCCGTCGCGAGGGTGTTGGCTAAGAGGGCGAGGGCGATATTGCCGCCTGACAGGCGTTCGGCCATGATCCCCGAGCCGACGACGATGGCTAATAGGAAGGCGGTGCCGAGGGCCTCTGCGGTGAGTTTACGGGCGAGTGTCATGGTCTTAGGGTTCAGTTTTTGCCGATGGCGTGTAGTTGTGCCTGGAGACTGAGTCTGTCGAGTTTGTCGATCGGCAGATTGGCAAACAGGCTGATGCGGTTCTGTAATTGATGGAAGGCCTGAAAGTAGGCGCGCTGGCGCGTTTCTGTATCGCCTTCAACGGTTGAAGGGTCGGCAATGCCCCAGTGTGCGGTCATCGGCTGGCTCGGCCAGACAGGGCAGGTCTCCTGGGCCGCATCGTCGCAGACGGTAAAAACAAAGTGCATCTCTGGGGATCCGGCCTGCGCGAATTCGTCCCATGACTTGCTGCGAACCCCTGCGATCGAGAGGTGGTTGCGCGTGAGCAGTTCGATGGCGAGGGGCTGTACGCTGCCGGAGGGTTGGCTACCCGCACTAAAGGCGTGGAAGCGGCCACGATTCATGCTCAGGCCATTTAAGATCGCCTCGGCCATGATGGAGCGCGCCGAGTTGTGGGTGCAGAGAAATAAGACATTGCGTACGGTGTCTGACATGACCGGTTCCTTGTGTTTAGATCTTGAGTGCGTCGCGTACGGCAGCGACTAGACGGGTGCGGATGTCGTCGCGCACGGCCAAGAAACTTTCTAGCGGTTCACCATGCGGGTCGTGGAAGGGGCAATGGATGCGCGGTACGGGACGCGGGAAGATCGGGCAGGTCTCTTTGGCGTTATCGCAGACGGTGACAACGAGGGCGATGTCGGTGTCGAGGAAGATCTCGGCATCCTTGGGATACAGCCCCTCGGTCGGCAGGCCGGCGTTTTTTAAGGCGGCAATCGCGCCATCGGCGACCTTGGGTTGCGGTTTTGTGCCAGCAGAGACGGCGCGGACTAGGCCGGCGAGGTCGTAGTTAAGGATGACCTCTGCCATCTGGGAGCGGCAGGAGTTGCCGGTGCAAAGGACGAGAACGGTGGGCAGTGTGTGCATAAGGAGTCCGTGGTGTGGTTAACAGGCGCAACTGGATAGATCCGAGCCGCAACAGTTTTCAGAGAGGAAGTTGATGAGTTGGTGCATCGCCGCAAAGTTGGCGCGATAGTGGATAAATCGCCCTTCATTTTGAGCATTAATCAAGCCGGCGTGTGTTAAGTTCTTAAGATGGAAAGAGAGCGTGGCGGGGGCTAGGTTTAAGGCTTCCGCAATCTGTCCAACCACGCGACCTTCTGGGCCTGCCTGAACGAGGAGGCGGTAAATCGCAAGGCGATGCTCTTGGGCGAGGGCGGCAAGGGCGGTGACGACGATTGTTGATTCCATGTTTCTATTATTATGGAAATGTTGTGGGGTGTCAATAGGTGAGGTGCAGGGTGTTACTTGTTTAGGAAACCTCTATAAATCGTCATTCCGGGCTCGACCCGGAATCCAGTGGCTTGTATTTACTGGATTCCGGCCTACGCCGGAATGACGACTGAGGTGTTTATAGAAGCCCCCTTTAGAATACGGGGCAGGGCGGTTCTGCGGGGCCGATCTTCCAGATCTCGGTGCAGTATTCTTGAATCGCGCGATCAGAAGAGAAATACCCCATACGGGCAACATTGAGGATGGCCGTGCGGGTCCATAGCGCGGGGTCTTGGTAGTGCTGTGCAATACGGGTTTGCGCGTTGGTGTAGCTGGCAAAGTCGGCGCAGACCAAGTAGGGGTCGTGGTTCCACAGGTTATCCAATAACGGTGCGAAGATGCCTGGATCAAAGGGGGAGAACTGACCTGATGCGATGGCGTTGAGTGCGGCATGTAGCCGGGGTTGTTGTTCGATTAGGTGACGGCTGTGGTGCCGTGGATAGTGCATGACTTCGTCCACGCGCAGACCGAAAAGGAAGAAGTTTTCTGCCCCTACAGCCTCACGCATCTCGACATTGGCACCGTCTAAGGTGCCTAAGGTTAGGGCGCCATTCATGGCGAATTTCATATTGCCAGTACCTGAGGCCTCCATGCCTGCGAGGGAGATCTGTTCTGAGATGTCAGCGGCGGGGTAGAGGAGTTGCCCCTGTTTGACATTGAGGTCGGGGACGAAGACGACCTTGAGGCGATCTTCCATGAGTGGATCGTGGTTGATGGTGTCGGCGACGGCATTGATGAGTTTAATGATGAGTTTGGCCATGAAGTAGCTTGGTGCGGCCTTGCCTGCGAAGATGAAGGTGCGCGCAGGTAGTATCAGGTTGGGATCTTCTTTGAGGCGTAGATAGAGGCTGATGACATGGAGGATGTTTAGGTGTTGGCGCTTGTATTCGTGGATACGCTTGGCGTGGATGTCGAACAGGCTGTTGGGGTCGATACGGATGCCTAGTTCGCGTTGGATGTGGTTGGCGAGGCGTATCTTACCGGTCAGTTTTACCTGTTGCCATTGGGCTTGAAACTCAGGATCGTCGGCCAGCGTTTCGAGTTGTTGTAATTGATCTAGATTGCGTAGCCACGCGTTGCCAATCTTTTGGCTGATGAGTTGAGCGAGCGGGCGGTTGGCGAGTGCGATGAAGCGCCGTTGGGTGACGCCATTGGTCTTGTTGTTGAACCTTTGTGGCCAGAGTTGATGGAACTCCTTGAGTACGGTGCGGGTCAGGAGATCTGAGTGTAGCCTTGCGACGCCATTGATGGAGAAACTGCCAACGCATGCGAGATTGGCCATGCGTATGCGTTTCTCGCCGTGTTCGTCGATGATGGATAGGGCGTGTAGATGACGATGGTCGTGACCAAAATAGGCGATCACCTCGTCCAAGAATCGGGTGTTTATCTGGTAGATGATCTCCAGATGGCGTGGCAATAGGCGTGCAAATAGGGGTAAAGACCATGTCTCTAGGGCTTCGGGTAAGAGGGTATGGTTGGTGTAGGCGAAGGTCTTGCGGGTAAGGGGCCAAGCCTCGGACCAGTTCATGCCGTGTTCGTCCACTAAGAGACGCATGAGCTCTGCAATCGCGATGGCGGGGTGGGTGTCGTTTAGTTGTACGACAAAGCGGTCAGAGAAATGCGTGAGGCCTTGCTCGCTGCTCAAGGCACGGCGAATCATGTCTTGCAAGGAGCAACTGACGAAGAAGTATTGTTGTTGTAGGCGGAGGATCTTGCCGGCCTCGGGGTCATCATTGGGGTAGAGTACCTTGGTGATGTTTTCGGCATTCACCATGGCATCGACCGCGCCATAGTAGTCCCCGTGATTGAAGGCCTGTAGGTCGAAGGTCTCACGCGCCTCGGCTCGCCATAGACGGAGCAGGTTGACATGCGTTACCCCGTAACCCAAGACGGGCGTGTCATAGGCGACGCCGTAGATGAGCGTTTTAGGAACCCAGCGAACGCGTAGGCCTGCTTGGTCGTTGTAGGTCTCGGTATGGCCTTCGAAGCCGACGGGGTAACGCCGTTGCAGGTTGGGGATCTCCCATGGATTGCCGTGTCGTAGCCAGGCATCGGCTACCTCAACCTGCCAGCCATTGTGTATTTTTTGTTCAAAGATGCCATATTCATAGCGTATGCCGTAGCCTATGGCGGGTATCTCTAGGGTGGCGAGTGAGTCCATGTAGCAGGCGGCGAGCCGTCCCAAGCCGCCGTTTCCAAGACCGGGTTCGGGCTCGGTTGCCATGATGACTTCTAGGTCGAGGCCTAGGTTGTTCATGGCTTCTTGGGTGTGGCTCCAGGTGTTTTCCCAGACATCGAGGCTGAGGATGTTGTTTCCGAGTTGCGGACCTACGAGAAACTCGGCGGAGAGATAGGCCAGTGTGCGTCCATCGCCTTGGGTGTCTCGTTCTCGTGCGGCAATAAAGCGGGCCAGTAGTCGCTCGCGTAGGGTGTAGGCCAGCGCGAGGTAATGATCCATCGCGCTGGCTTCTTCTGGCCGCACCCCGATGATGTAGAACAGGTTGTCTAGGAAGGCGCGTTGGATGGCCTCTACAGAGCGTGCGGTACGGGTGTGGAGTGCGCGTTCGGCGATATCGGACATTCAATGCTCCATGGGGTGAGTTGTGGGTCTTAGAGCGGCCATGTCCAGTTGTCGGCTTCGGGTAGGTCGATGCCATGCTCGTAGGCGTATTGGCGACAGGTGATCTGTTGGTCACGCAATCTTTCTTTGATATGGGCGCCGGCGACACGCAGTTTGGGGAGGCGGTCGATGACATCGATGGCCAGCGAGAAGCGGTCGATCTCGTTTTGGATTGCGAGTTCTAGTGGCGTGTTGATGCTGCCTTTTTCTTTGTAGCCGCGTACATGCAGGTTGGCGTGGTTATGGCGACGGTAGGTGAGTCGATGGATAAGCCACGGGTAGCCGTGGAAGTTGAAGATGACCGGTTTGTCGAGGGTGAAGAGGCTGTCAAAGTCGCGATCCGTCAGTCCGTGCGGGTGTTCGCTGGCCGGACTGAGCTTGTAGAGGTCAACGACATTGATGAAGCGAATACGGATGTCGGCAAAGTTTTCGCGTAATAAGACGGTCGCTGCTAGCGCCTCTTTGGTGGGGATGTCGCCACAACCGACCATGACGACATCGGGTTCGGTGCCGTCGTCGTTGCTCGCCCAGTCCCAGATGCCGATGCCTTTGGTGCAGTGCTTGAGCGCACTGTCCATGTCTAGATATTGCAGGTGTTTTTGCTTGTCGGCCACGATGACATTGATGTAGTTGGTGGACTTTAGGCAATGGTCGGCGACACAGAGCAGGGTGTTGACATCCGGCGGCAGGTAGATGCGGGTGACGGCGGGGCTTTTGTTGACGACAAGGTCGAGAAAGCCGGGGTCTTGATGCGTGAAGCCGTTGTGGTCTTGCCGCCAAACCGTTGAGGTGATGAGGAGGTTGAGCGAGGATACCGCTGCACGCCACGGTACGGCGTTTGACATGGCCAGCCATTTGGCATGTTGGTTGAACATGGAGTCAATGACATGGACAAAGGCCTCGTAGGTGGAGAAGAAGCCATGCCGCCCGGTCAGAAGGTAGCCTTCTAGCCAGCCTTCTAGGGTGTGCTCGGAGAGCATCTCCATGACGCGGCCGTCGGGTGAGAGTTCGCTACCGTCGGCATCTTCGGGGAGGATGTCGGCCAGCCAGGTCTTTTTGCTGACGGTGTAGATGTCGTCAAGTTTGTTGGAGGCGTTTTCATCGGGGCCAAAGACGCGGAAGTTATGGCTGTTATTCGCCATGATGTCGCGCAATAAACGACCGAGTGGTCGGGTGTTTTCGGCTACGCCCTTGCCGGGGCCTTCGAGCGTGGCGGCGTAGTCGCGGAAGTCTGGGATGTTGAGGGCGCGACGCAATAAACCGCCGTTGGCGTGGGGGTTTGCGCTCATGCGGCGGTGTAACTTGGGGGCGAGGGCCTTGAGCGCGGGGATGAGGCGACCCTCCGCATCGAACAGTTCTTCGGGTTTGTAGCTTTTTAGCCAGTCATTGAGTTTGCGTAGATTTTCTGGTTTGCTACGGACATCGCTCATCGGGACTTGGTGGGCGCGCCAGAAGCCTTCGACCTTGTGGCCATTGACCTCTTGTGGCCCGGTCCAGCCCTTGGGCGAGCGTAATACGATCATCGGCCAGCGGGGGCGGATCGGGTTGCCTGAGGCGCGTGCCTCGGCCTGCACGCGACGGATCTCTAGGACGCAGGTCTCCATGATCTCGGCCATGCGGGCGTGCATGGTCATGGGGTCGCTACCTTCGATAAAGTGTGGTGTCCAGCCGTAGCCCTTGAACAGGTTTTCGAGTTCTTCATGCGAGACACGCGAGAGGATGCTGGGGTTGTTGATCTTGTAGCCGTTGAGGTGGAGGATGGGCAGGACGGCACCATCGCGGATGGGGTTGAGGAACTTGTTAGAGTGCCATGAGGTGGCTAAGGGTGCGGTCTCGGATTCACCATCACCGACCATGACGGTGACGATGAGGTCTGGGTTGTCATAGGCCGCGCCAAAGGCGTGTGAGATGGAATAGCCAAGCTCGCCGCCTTCGTGGATAGAGCCCGGGGTCTCGGGTGTGCAATGGCTGCCGATGCCGCCGGGGAAGGAGAATTCTTTGAAGAATTGGCGTAGGCCGTCTTCATTTTCGCCTTTGTTTGGATAGATCTCGGAATAGGTGCCTTCTAGATAGACGGGGCCTAAGACGCCCGGTGCGCCGTGACCAGGACCGGCCATGAAGATGGCGTTGAGATCGTATTTGTTGATCAGCCGGTTCATGTGAACATAGCCGAAGGCGAGACCGGGGCTGGAACCCCAGTGGCCCAGCAAGCGCTGTTTGATGTGTTCGATCTGTAAAGGCTCGCGCAAGAGTGGGTTGTCGCGGAGATAGATCATGCCGGCGGCGAGGTAGTTACAGGCCGACCAATAGGCGTGGATGTGGTGTAGTTCGGTGTGTTCGAGGGGGGTGTGGGGCATGATCTATCCTAGGTTGTCTATTTAGGATAATGCTCTCGTGTTATTGCGTTTGTGTGTCTTTTTTGTGTTGAGTGTGTTAACTCAGCCTAGGCCCAAGCAGGTGGCGGTTTGACGGGCGATCTCGGTCTCTTCTTGGGTGCGGATGACGAGGATGGCGGTCTTGCTGGTGGCATGGTCTATGCGTAGATGGTGAGCGTAGGGGTGTCGATTGCGGTCGGGGTCGCAGAGGATGCCGAGGTGATCGAGGTGAGCGCAGATGCGCTCACGGATCTGGCTGGCGTTCTCGCCTATCCCACCGGTAAAGATTAGGGCGTCTAGGGGGCCGGTCTCGGCGAGGTAGGCGCCGATGTATTTGCGGATGCGGTGGGTGTACACCGCAAGGGCTAAGTTGGCGGCCGTGTCGCCGTTGTCTGCCCGGGTCAGGATATCGCGCATGTCACTTGCACCGCAGAGGCCCAAGAGTCCGCTGTTGTGGTTGAGGTCGTGCACGATGGCCTCGGCAGAGGCCTGTGTGCTACGCATCATGTGGGTCACGATGGCGGGATCGATATCGCCGCTACGCGTCCCCATGACGAGGCCTTCTAATGGGGTCATGCCCATGGAGGTGTCGATACAGTGGCCGTCTTTGATGGCGGCAACGCTGGCACCATTGCCGAGGTGTAGGCTGATGAAACGGCAGTTTGCCAAGGGTTTCTGTAGGAGATGGGCCGCGTGTTGGGTGACAAAGGCGTGGGAGATGCCATGAAAACCGTAGCGGCGCACACCCTGATCGCGGTACCACGACTCGGGTACGGCGTAGCGCCATGCGTGGGGCGGTAGGCTGTGATGGAAGGCGGTGTCGAAGACAGCGACTTGGGGCAGCGTGGGGAAGGCCAGCATTGCTTGACGAATGCCGGCGATATTCAGGGGGTTGTGCAGGGGGGCGAGGGGGGTTAATCCTTCGAGATGGGATAGCGTCGTGGCCTCTAGACGGGTGGGGGTGTGGAAGCGTTCTCCGCCCTGTACGACGCGGTGACCTATGGCGTAGAGGTTCAATGCTGGTTGCCTCTCCTTTAGGAAGGAGAAGAGGTGTTGGAGTTTGTCTTCAATGCGGTGTGCGGTCAGGTGTCCGCTGACCTCGTCCGTGCGAGCCGTCGTGGGGTAGTAACGATACTGTGTCGTCTCTGGGCCGCGATCTTCAAGCTGGCCGTGACACAGGGTTTGCAGCGTATCGGCGGAGATACAGGCAAATTTGATGGATGAGCTACCGCAATTGAGAACCAGGAGGTTGCGGTCGGCGTGGGGCATAGAGGGCTAGGTCGCGCGTTTTAAGATCTGTAAGACCTCGCGCTTGAGTGCGGCGACCTCGATGGCGGCGATGGGTGAGCTGAAGGATTTGCTGGCAATGGTGTGGCCGTGCAGGGCGCATTGGCGATAGGCGGTGCGTTGATGCAGTTGGGCCTTCATGAGCGGGATGCCAAATTGCGTCAGCGCGACTTCAAGGTCGCGGGTCATGCGGGTTTGCGGCTGGGCTTGATTGAGGACTAGACGCGCCTGTAAGCGGGGGTTGGTTGTGCGCGCCTCGTCGATCACCGCCCGTATCCCTAGGCTGGCATGCAGGTCTAGGGGTGATGGGTTCAACGGCACGAGTGCGAGATGCGACAAGGCCAGTGCGCTATGCGTCACCGGTGCTGACGCATGCGGCGGGCAATCGATCAAGATAAAGTCGTATTCCCCGATGCGATTCATCAGGCGTTTCTCTAGCCGCTCCGGTTCTTGCGAGAAATCTCTGACCGTGGCCGGAAAATGCGTCGCACGGCTAGCCCAGAAGACGGCGGAGTTTTGCGGATCGACATCGGCCACCAGCACTTTGGCGTGGGTATCGGCCAGTGCGCCAGCGAGAAGCATGGTTAGCGTGGTTTTCCCCGCGCCGCCCTTCTGATTAACGATGGTGATGATATGCGTATTCATGATATGGCCTCTACACGATAGTAGCGTGGGATTGTAAACCTAATTGGCTAGAGCTCAGAGGCCGATATGCGATAACCTGAGCCGCGTACGGTTTGAATGAGGCTGTCATGCCCTGTCAGCTCAAGCGCGCTACGCAATCGGCGGATGTGGACATCGACGGTGCGCTCTTCGACAAAGACCTGTTCGCCCCAGACTTGATCGAGTAATTGTGAACGCGAATAGACGCGCTCAGGGTGAGTCATAAAGAAATGCAGCAAGCGGAACTCGGTCGGTCCGAGGGCGAGGGTCTGCCCCCCACCGGTGACGCGATGCCCGACGGGGTCTAGTTGTAGGGAGCCTATCATGACTTGCGTCTCTGCCAGTTGCGGGATGCGGCGGCGTAACACGGCCTTGATGCGGGCAACCAGTTCGCGCGGTGAGAAGGGCTTGGTCAGGTAATCATCGGCCCCCGCGTCGAGGCCGATGATGGTGTCGCGTTCTTCTGCCCGTGCCGTCAGCATGATCACGGGCATATCCCTGAGGCGGGCATCGGCACGGATGCGTTTCGCCAAGTCTAGACCCGACATCCCCGGCAACATCCAGTCGAGCAGGACGACCGCTGGCCGTATCTCTTTTAGCAGCGCCCAGGCCTGTTCGCCATCATCGGCCGTTTGGGTGTCATAGCCCTGCTGGCTTAGGTTGAAACGGATCATCTCTTGGATGCCAGGCTCGTCTTCGACGATCAAGATAAGGGGCGTCATAGGGGGCTCCTGATGGTTAATGCGGCAATCTTATGACACATTGATGACCGTTGCGTGACAGTGCGCGGTATCTGCATCATTTTTCGCGCGCGACAACCCCGGCTAGTGCCGTTTCGAAGCTGTCCAGCACCGCGGTCCAGCCGTTTTGTTTGAGATCGGCATGGGCGCGCAGACCGATTTGTTGGCGCAGCGCAGGGTGTGCCGCCAGCTCGCCGGCGGCGCGGGTGAAGTGGGCACCGTCGCCGGGCGGGGCGGTGCGGCCGTTGTGGCCGTCTTGGATAAGCTCTGCCGCCGCTGCGCTCTTGTAGGCTACGACCGCCACGCCGCTGGCCATCGCCTCGGCGACGACATTGCCGTAGGTCTCGGTTAGGCTGGGGAAGAGGAATAGATCGGCGCTGGCATAGTGTACGGCGAGGTCTTCGCCATGGCGCATGCCGACGAAGAGGTGTTCGGGGTGCGCGCTGACGAGGCGGGTGCGGGCGGGGCCATCGCCGACCCAAACCATGCGGGCAGAGGGGAATTGTGATTGGATGGCCGCAAAACTGCTGAGGACCTGGTCGAGGTTTTTTTCTTCTGCGATACGGCCGACATAGAGGCAGATAAGGGCCTCTGGGTCGTCTCGGTGCCATTGTGACCGCAAGGCGATAGAACGCCGTTCGGGGTTGAAGAGCAGGGTGTCAACCCCACGGCTAACGACCTCAATGCCGGGGATGTCGTGGCCGGCCAATTCTGCCGCCAGGGCCGCTGTCGGCACGAGCGTCGCGTGGGTGCGGCGGTGAAAGCTACGCAGGTAAGCGGCCAGGAGGGGCCGCAACCAGCCCACTCCGTAGTGACTGCTGTAGCGGTCAAAATTGGTATGAAAGCCCGAGGTCACCGGCAGATTGAGGTGTCGCGCCGCGCTCACGGCAGACCATCCTAGCGGGCCTTCGGTGACGCAATGCACGACATCGGGACGCTGTGCGCGCCAGTGCTTTATGAGCCGTGATCTGGCTGGCAAGCCTAGGCGCAGATCGGCGTATCCCGGTAATGCAACGCTAGGCAACAGCGTATCTACCTGTCCAGGTTGTTCATGGATCTGCCGAGGGCGCCAGATATCGACCTGATGGCCCCGCGCACGCAACCCGCTGACGAGTCGGCTGATAGTCATGGCGACACCGTTGACCTCTGGTGGATAAGTCTCGGTGACAAGTGCGATGCGCAGACAGGCCATGTTTATCCGATCAAGATGATGGTCCAGGTCACGACGACATTGATCAGCGCTAGCAAGACGGCGGCGCTGCCGATGTCCTTGGCGCGTTTAGAGAGGCGGTGATTATCCAGCGAGACGCGATCGACAGTGGCCTCAATCGCCGAATTTAGCAGCTCGACGATCAAGACCAGCAGCGTCGTGATGATCATTACAGCCTGTTCCAGCGGGCTGACCGGCAGGACAAAACTCACGCCAATCAACAGGGTGGCCAGCCAGGCCTCTTGGCGAAAGGCATCTTCGCAGCGATAGGCCGCCTTCACGCCAGCGATCGAATAGTGCAAGGCGTTCCATACCCGTTGTAGGCCGACCTTGCCTTTGTAAGGGCTTTCCTCGTTCATAAGGGGTCTCTCTTGGCGCGTACCTGTTGATGATAAAGCTGTGCCAGTCGTTCGGCCATGGCGGTATCGGACCACAAATGGGCAAACTGGCGTGCCTGCTCGGCAAGACGCCGGGCGAGATCCGGTTCGTTGATGACGCGGAGTAGGGCGGCGGCAAAGTCTGTCCGGTCATCCTCGGGGACTAAGCAGCCTTGGCCGGGGTTCAGGATGTCGCAGGTTCCCATGTAGGCTAGGGCGACAACGGGTACGCCCAAGGCCATCGCCTCCAGTAGGACGAGGCCTTGGGTCTCGGTACGCGAACTGAACGAGAATACCTGAGCGGCCGCATAGCAATCGAGTAATTCACCCTGCCGGTCCATATAGCCCATGAAACGCACGGCCTCGGTCAACCCGAGTTGTTCCGTCTGGCGACGCAGATTGGCCAAGGCGGGGCCTTCGCCGGTCACCAGCAATAGCAGGTCTGGGCGTTGGCGCTGGGCGATAGCAAAGGCGTCGAGCAGGAAATCGAGGTTTTTCTCAAAGGCGACGCGGCCCACATACAGCGCGACCGGTCGGTCGGGCGCGATACCGTGGCGGACGCGAAAGGCGGCGCCATCGCCCTTAGAAAACTGTTGCAAGGGGATGCCGGTCGGCAAGACATGCAGGGCGGATTGAACGCCGTACTCGGTGAGCCGTTGATGCATGGCGAGGGAGGGCACGACCAGCGCATCGACCGCATTGCCCTGCGTGCGCGACAGTCGGCGCGCGGCGGCGCGCAACCAGTTGGCCGGGATGAAGGGCGCGTAATGACGCAGGTATTCTTCAAACAGGGTGTGATAGGTGGCCATGACCGGCAAGGCATGGGCACGGGCGGCACGCACCCCCGCGTAATGGGCCAAGAATGGGGTCTGGATGTGGATGATATCGGCGCTCTTGGCCTCGGCGTGCACCGTGTCACGGATGGCACTCCACGAGACCAGCCGGTCTTCCGGGTCGCGCGGGACCGGGCGGCCGGCAACCCGCACGATGTCGTCTTCAGCGCCGTGGTTGCCGTAGTTCGGTGCCACGATACGGACCCGGATGTCGTGTTGCAGGAGGGCGTGACGAAAGGTCTGCATCGAGGTGGAGACCCCGTTGATGCGCGGAAAAAAGACATCCGACACCATGAGTACATTAAGCGACATCGGGGATTCCGGGCAAGTTTAAGTTGGCGTCTGTTGTATGCTCGTCGGCCACGGTGCCGCCATCCCAGTGGATCAGTTCCAGACGACCATCGTGATGCTCAACGATCGCCGTGCAGGAATCGACCCAATCGCCACAATTGACATAGGTGAGGCCGTTGATCTCCTTGATCGCAGCCCAGTGGATGTGACCGCAGATGACCCCGTCTAGGCCTCGGTCCTGTGCGTGACGGACGACGGCCTCTTCGAAGCTGAAGATAAATTGCATGGCCGTCTTGACCTTGCGCTTGGCGTAACCGGCGAGAGACCAGTAGCCCGGCCGACCCAGAAGACGGCGCAGGCGCGACAACAACAGATTGACACGCACGAGAAAGTTGTAGGCCACATCGCCGATCACCGCCACCCAGCGATGATGCAGGGTGACTTGGTCAAACTCATCGCCATGCACCAGCAAGAATCTACGGCCATCGACGGTGGTGTGGACGATCTCGGCCTGGATCTTGATCTCGCCAAAGACGGTGTCGATGTATTCACGCAAGACCTCGTCGTGGTTGCCGGGGATCAAGGTGATCTGCTCGCCATGACGGGCGCGGCGCAGGATTTTCTGCACCACGGTGTTTTGTGCGGGACTCCAGTATACGCCACGCGACATCGCCCAAAAGTCGATGATGTCACCGATTAGATAGAGATGTTGCGCCGGATGTTCGCGGAGCAAATCTAGCAGTTGAGTGGCTTGACAGCCTCGCGTACCGAGGTGGATGTCAGAGATAAATAAGGAGCGGACGGCAGGCATGCGGGCATTCTTATGTGCAACCATGACGCTATCATTAAGTTTTTATGTCTATTTTGTGAAATGCGCTAACCGTCATAAAACCGTGACATATCTGTCATCCTTTCATCACGGTGCCTCGTTATCGTCGCAGCATCCCAATCTACGAGGAGCTGATGATGTTGCAACCGGTGACAAATCAAAGTATTGCTGAAAAGAAGAGCTTTTCTGTACAGGTAACGACGCGGCCGGAAGAGGTCCGTGAGGCACAGCGTTTGCGCTGGCAGGTCTTTGCCGAGGAGATGGGCGCGCACCTGATGACCCCCGAGCAGGGGCTGGATATTGACCTCTACGATGCCTTCTGCGAGCACCTCGTGGTGCGGGATAAGCAAAACGGTCAGGTGGTCGGTACCTACCGTATCCTGACCCCGGAGGCGGCGATCTCGGTGGGCAGTTATTATAGCGATCAAGAGTTTGACTTGGTGCGTTTGCAACACCTGCGCCCGCGCATGGTTGAACTGGGTCGTTCCTGCGTCCATCCGGACTATCGTAGCGGCTCGGTGATCACCTTGCTGTGGCTGGGCCTGGCCGAATTCATGCAGAAACGCGGCTATGACACCTTGATGGGCTGCGCCAGCATCGCTATGCAAGACGGCGGTCACAACGCAACGGCCATCTGGAAGGCGATCAAAGATAAGCACCTCGCTCCGCCAGAATGGCGTGTCTTCCCACGCTGTGCGCTGCCGTTGGCGGCGTTGGATACCGCCGTATCTCCGGCGATCCCACCGCTAATCAAAGGCTATCTGCGGGCCGGCGCCCTTGTTGCCGGTGAGCCGGCCTGGGATCCGGACTTCAATACCGCCGATCTGCTGTTGTTGTTGCCGATGAAAAACCTCAGCCCGGTGTATGCTCGCCACTTTCTGAAAGATCACAGTTAGGTAGTGATGGCTAGTTTGCGTTTGTTGCGCCTCGTATGGCATGTGCTGATGGGGTCGATCACGGTAGCGCTGTTGTTCCCGCGCCTCGATGCGTGGGAGCAGGGGCGGCGGGTGACGCGCTGGTCGACGCAGATGCTGCGTTTGATGGGGGTGAAGCTCATCGTGAAGGGGCGGGCGCCGCATGTGCGGGGCCAGGGTGCGTTGATCGTGGCGAATCATATCTCGTGGCTGGATATTCATCTCTTGCACGGGGTCTTGCCGTGCCGCTTTGTGTCTAAGGCGGAGGTGGCGCACTGGCCTTTGATCGGTTGGTTGGCGCGGCAGACGGGGACGCTGTTTTTGGTGCGTGAAAGGCGTTCGGCGGTGCGGGAGATGAATGCGCAGATGGCGACGCTGCTCGCGCAGGGTGAGTGTCTGACCGTGTTTCCAGAGGGGACGACGACGGCAGGGGGACAGGTTTTGCCCTTCCGCGCCGCCTTGTTTGAACCTGTGGTGACGGCCGAGGCGGGGATGTGGCCGGTCTCGATTCGCTATTGGGATGGCCATGGCCAACGCTCAGAGGTGGCGGCGTATTATGGCGAGATGAGCTTGGCCGCGTCGTTGTGGCGTATTGCTAAGGCGACGCAGTTGACGGCTGAGGTGCATTTTTTGCCACCAGTGACTACGCCTAAGGGGGCGGTATCGAAGGATAGGCGTGCCTTGGCGGGTGTGGCAGAGCAGGCGATTCGTGCCGACCTAGAAAAACCTTCATCAGTTTGTAACAATGCCGTAACAATGCGTGGGTAGGATGGGCGTGTCGTTGTGTCCCCCCCCGTTTTTTTAATCTGTTAGGAGTAAAAGATGCATAATTTCATGAAATCTGTTTTGGTGGCTGCGCTGTTTGCAGCGGGCGCGCATTCTGCTGTGGCGGCCGATATTACCGGTGCTGGCGCAACCTTCCCGTATGCTGTGTACACGAAGTGGGCGGAGGGTTACAAGGCCGCTACGGGTAATCAAGTTAATTATCAGGGGATTGGTTCCTCGGGTGGCGTGAAGCAGATCAAGGCCAAGACGGTCGATTTTGGTGGTACGGATGCGCCGCTTAAAGAGGCGGATCTGGACGCAGTCGGGCTGTTGCAAGTGCCGACCGTGATGGGTGGCGCGACTATTGTGGTGAATCTGCCGGGCGTGACCTCGGGTCAGATCAAGTTGGATGGCGAAACTGCTGCGAACATCTTCCGTGGCGCGATCACGAAGTGGAACGATGCGGCGATTGCCAAGCTGAACCCCGGCGTGAAGTTGCCTGCCTCGGCGATCACCGTGGCGCATCGCTCGGATGGTTCGGGCACGACCTATGTGGTTACCCATTATCTGGCTAAGCAGTCGATGGCCTTCAAGCGGGATGTCGGCGCGGGTAATACCGTAAACTGGCCGATGAACGCGGTGGGCGGCAAGGGTAACCCGGGCGTGGCCGCGAATGTGAGCAAGATCGAGGGTGCGATCGGTTATGTGGATATCGCTGATGCGATGAAGAACAAGATGATCTTCATCGCCCTGAAGAATAAGGCCGGCAACTATATCGTTCCGAGCCAGGATGCGGTGGCCGATGCAGCGGCGGGTGCTAACTTTAAGGTCAAGGGCATGGCCCCGGACCTGTTGGATCAATCGCATAAAAACGCGTGGCCGATCACCACGGCAACCTATCTGTTGGTCTATGAAAAGGGTGCGGATGCGGCTAAGCAAAAGGGCGTCGTCGATTTCTTTACTTGGTCTTTGAACCATGGCCAGAAGGCGGCTGAGGAGCTGGGCTTTGTCGCGTTGCCGGCCAATGTGGTGAAGATGGTTGAGGCAGAACTGAAGCAAGTTAAGTAAGTTTTGTGTGCCCCGCAACCGTGTGTTGCGGGGCCATTTTTTGGGCGTTCACTAGGGGTGTGCCCAAAAAATGGTACTGTATGCCTTGTTGAGATCGGTGTGTAACATGACCCTGCGCGGTGAGAGAAAATCATGGTAAGTAGTGTGGCAAGTTCAGCGACAGGCGTAGATCTGCATGCGGCACGGATTAGCGTTTTCCGTCGCCAAGATCGATTTTTTCATGGTCTGACGCAGTTTTTTGCGTTAACTGTTTTGCTTGCCTTGGTCGGTATCCTGATCTCCTTGGGGATCGAGGCTGCGCCGGCGTTGCAGGCCTTTGGCGCGCCCTTCTTGTGGTCCAATGTCTGGAATGTGCCGGAGTCGCAGTTTGGCGCATTGATCTCGGTGTATGGCACCTTGATGACCTCGACGATTGCCTTGTTGATCGCCGTGCCGGTCAGTTTTGGTATTGCGCTATTTTTGACGGAGACCTGCCCGCTTTGGTTGCGTCGTCCTTTGGGGACGGCGGTGGAACTGTTGGCGGGGATCCCGTCTATTGTCTATGGCATCTGGGGCCTGTTCGTCTTTGCGCCCTTGTTCGCGGAGTATGTACAACCCAGCCTGCAAGCGGCGTTTGGCGACATCCCCGTCTTGGGCGGCCTGTTTGCCGGTACGCCAATGGGGATCGGTATCTTGACGGCGGGGCTGGTGTTGTCGCTGATGGTGATCCCGTTTGTGGCCTCGGTGATGCGCGATGTGTTCGAGACCGTGCCGCCGGTGTTAAAGGAATCGGCCTACGGCGTAGGCTGTACCCAATGGGAGGTGGTGACGCGCATCGTCCTGCCGTACACCCGTGTGGGCGTGGTTGGCGGCATCATGCTGGGTCTGGGGCGCGCCTTGGGCGAGACCATGGCGGTGACCTTTGTGATCGGCAACGCGAACCGTATCGCGGGCAGTCTGTTTGCGCCGGGCAACTCGATTGCCTCGTCGCTGGCCAACGAGTTTGGTGAGGCCGAACCGGGCCTGCATCTCGCCTCGTTGTTTGCCTTGGGCTTGGTGTTGTTTGTGATCACCTTCATCGTCTTGGCGGCCTCAAATTGGCTGATTGCGCGAGGCCGGGCCAAGGCCGGGCTCTGAGTCGCGGAAACAAAGGAACTATCAATGGCTAGCTCGCTTTATACCCGCCGTATCTGGATCAATCGCCTAGGCATCGTGATGTCGATGTTCGCGATGGCCTTCGGTTTGGCCTCCTTGGCATGGATACTCTGGACCTTGCTATCCAATGGCTTGGCCGCACTGAGTGTCGATTTCTTCACGCAAGACACCCCCGCGCCGGGGAGTGCGGGTGGTGGTTTGGCGAACGCTATCGTGGGCAGTTTGATGATGTTGGGCGTGACGACCTTGGTCTCGACCCCGATCGGCATCTTAGCGGGCATCTTCTTGGCCGAGTATGGCGATCGTTCGCGCTTTGCCCAGGTCACGCGTTTCCTCACCGATGTGATGTTGTCGGCCCCGTCTATCGTGATCGGCCTCTTTGTCTACGCCATTGCGGTGGCGACCATGGGCGGGTTTTCGGGCTGGGCGGGTTCGGCTGCCTTGTCCTTGATCGCGATCCCGGTGGTGGTGCGGACCACGGAGAATATGCTCAAACTGGTGCCCACGGCCTTGCGTGAAGCGGCCTTTTCCTTGGGCGCGCCGCGTTGGAAGGTGTCGCTGGCGATCACCCTGCGGGCGGTGAAGGCGGGCGTGGTGACCGGCGTCTTGTTGGCCATTGCACGGGTCACGGGCGAGACGGCCCCGCTCTTGTTCACCGCCCTTTCTAACCAGTTTATGAGTGTCGATATGTCCGAGCCCATGGGTAACTTGCCGGTGGTAATCTATCAATTCGCGATGAGTCCTTACGAAGACTGGCAACAGCTCGCGTGGGGTGGTGCTTTGCTGATTGCGATGATGGTCTTGGCCATCAACATCGGTACACGCCTCTTGTTTAGCCGGTCCGACCTTAAGAATTAATGGAGTTTTAACGATGGAAACAACGGGTAATCTGGCCTCCGCCTTGCAGGTTCGCAACCTAAACTTTTACTACGGTAAATTTCAGGGTCTGAACAATATCAATCTGGACATCGCGCGTCGCCATGTGACGGCCTTCATCGGCCCGTCTGGCTGTGGCAAGTCCACCTTGTTGCGCACCTTTAACCGCATGTACGACCTCTATCCGGGGCAACGCGCCGAGGGGGAGATCAATTTTCAGGGCAAGAACCTGCTCGATAAAAAACAGGATGTGAACTTGGTGCGCGCCAAGATCGGCATGGTGTTCCAGAAGCCGACGCCGTTCCCGATGACTATTTATGACAACATCGCCTTTGGCGTGCGTCTTTATGAAAACCTCTCCAAGAGCGAGATGGATGCGCGGGTCGAGTGGGCGTTGAACAAGGGCGCGTTGTGGGGCGAGGTCAAGGACAAGTTGCAGCAGTCGGGCCTGTCGTTGTCCGGCGGTCAGCAACAACGGCTGTGCATCGCACGGACGGTCGCGGTGAAGCCGGATATCGTCTTGCTGGACGAGCCGACCTCGGCCCTAGATCCGATCTCGACCGCCAAGATTGAAGAGTTGATTAACGAGTTGAAGCATGAATACACCATCGCCATCGTGACCCACAACATGCAACAGGCGGCGCGTATCTCTGACTTTACCGCGTTTATGTATCTCGGTGATTTGATTGAGTTTGGCAAGACCGATGAGCTGTTCGTGAAGCCCAAGGTCAAGCAGACGGAACAATATATTACGGGTCGTTTTGGTTGATGTGCGTCATAAAACTGTAACCATCGCGAGGACGATTCTCGTTATGATGCCGGTGTTTTAATGCCCCCTAGGGAGTCGCCATGAGTGCCATCAAAAATCTTGCCAAGTACATCAATAAAAACCCCGATACGGAGGAGGCGCGCGTCATGATAGACCTCTGCGCAGCCTTGGAGCAGGGTGAGCCGTTTAATCTTGGCCGCATCTATGATATGAAAGATAAGCCCTGCGCCCTGGCCACGACCTTCCTCGATGAATGGCGTTTTGATCGTCATGTAATGTCTCGTCGGCTCGAGAAATATCTCGCCGAAAAAACGATCGATTGACCTTCACGGTCAATGGGTTCTAGCGCGAATCCTTTGCATTATCGTCATCTCCGCGTAGGCGGGAATTCAGTGCGTTCATCAAATCATTTCTTATAACGGCCTGCGCCGCGCAGCCCCTTTATACACCGCGTGCCGGTGGCATTACCCACGGTACACCACATAGAGTCCAGTTTAAGATTCCAGCTCGTCACCCGGAGTTGTTTTATCCGGGGTGGAAAGACGAGAAAAAACGAGGAAAGACGAGAACAAATTTCCGTGGATTGCCCTGCCTCGGCATTGACCGGAAGCCGGTTGCTGGTTAAAATCCGTGTTCTTTGATGAGGGAGGCTTGCGATGCGTCGCAAACTGGTGGCTGGTAATTGGAAGATGCACGGGACGTTGGCCGAGAACACCGCTTTGTTGGCGAGCGTTGTGGCCGGCGCTCAGGGGCTTAATTGCGACCTCGCCGTGTGCGTACCCTTCCCTTATCTGGCGCAGGCGCAGCTGGCCTTGAGCGGAACCCCCGTGCACTTGGGCGCGCAAAACCTCAGCGAGCACGCCAAGGGCGCATACACCGGTGAGGTGTCTGCCAGCATGCTAAAGGATTTCGCCTGCGCCTTCGTGATCATCGGCCACTCTGAGCGGCGTAGCCTGTATGGCGAGACCGATGCCATGGTGGCGGCTAAGTTCGTTGCGGCGCAGGCGGCCGGCCTGACCCCGATCTTATGTGTGGGTGAGTCCTTGCAAGAACGCGAGTCGGGCGTGACCGAGGCGGTGGTGGCGCGGCAGTTGGATGCGGTGATCGCGGTGGCGGGCATTGCGGCCTTTGCTCGTGCGGTTGTCGCCTATGAGCCGGTGTGGGCCATCGGCACCGGTCTGACGGCGACCCCGGCGCAGGCGCAGGCGGTACATGCCTTTATTCGTGCGCGTTTGGCGCAGCACGATGCGATCGTGGCGGCGGGTGTGGTGATTCAATATGGCGGTAGCATGAAGCCGTCGAACGCGGCGGAGTTGCTCTCGCAGCCGGATATCGACGGCGGCCTGATCGGTGGTGCGGCCTTGGTGGCTGATGATTTCTTGGCCATTTGTCGCGCGGCTTAATCCTTAGAAAGTAGTGTATGGAACAGATCGTTTGGGTTTTTCATGTCTTAGCCGCTATCTCCGTGATCGGCCTCGTGCTGGTGCAGCACGGCAAGGGCGCGGACATGGGCGCGGCCTTTGGTAGCGGTTCGTCGGGCAGCCTGTTTGGCGCGACCGGTTCGGCCAATTTTTTGAGCCGGACGACGGCCGTTCTGGCCACCCTGTTTTTTGCAACAAGTATCGCCCTGACGGTGTTTTCGTCGCAGTCGCCCTCGACGACGATCGCCGTGCCTGAGTCCTCGGTGCCTGCCGCACCGGTGACGGCCCCGGTTACCCCGGTTGGCGCGATCCCGCAGTAAAGAGTTGTAATACAGAGTTTTACCCTGGTGTGTGGCGGTATGCACATCGGTCGTTATGCCGTCGTGGTGGAATTGGTAGACACGCAGCCTTGAGGTGGCTGTGGCGCAAGCTGTGAGAGTTCGAGTCTCTCCGTCGGCACCATCGAATTTTTTAATGCGTTTTTGCGCATATTTTTAAGTCGTTGATTCTTTGCAAATGCCTGTTGGGCTGTCGTTTAGCGGTCATTTGACCCCGGCAGTGAGTACCTTTAGAATTCGGACCACGAGTTCCTGAAAGCAGAAGCACAAAAATCATGTTGGAAAACTACTTCCCGGTGTTGATGTTCGTCTTGGTCGGTTTGGCCATCGGTGTGGGTCCTATCTTGATAGGCTGGGTGCTTTCCCCGCATCACCCTGATCCCGAAAAACTCTCCGCCTACGAGTGCGGTTTTGAGGCCTTTGAGGATGCACGCATGCGCTTCGATGTGCGTTATTACCTCGTCGCCATCCTCTTTATCCTGTTTGATCTTGAGATCGCCTTTCTCTTCCCGTGGGCCGTCGTCCTCGAAGAGATCGGTGCGTTCGGATTTTGGTCCATGGTCGTGTTCCTCTCCATCTTGATCGTCGGTTTCGCCTACGAGTGGATGAAGGGCGCACTGGATTGGGAGTGAGCTATGGGCATTGAAGGTATCCTCGAAAAAGGCTTCGTCACCACGACGGCCGATAGCGTCATCAACTGGGCCAAGAACGGTTCGCTGTGGCCGATGACCTTTGGTCTGGCGTGTTGCGCGGTGGAGATGATGCAGGCCGGCGCATCGCGCTACGACCTTGACCGTTTCGGCGTGGTGTTCCGCCCCAGCCCGCGCCAGTCGGATGTGATGATCGTGGCCGGCACGCTGACCAACAAGATGGCCCCCGCCCTGCGTAAGGTCTATGACCAGATGCCCGACCCCAAGTGGGTGATCTCTATGGGCTCGTGCGCTAATGGCGGTGGCTATTACCATTATTCGTATTCTGTCGTGCGTGGCTGCGATCGCATCGTGCCGGTGGATATCTATGTGCCGGGGTGCCCGCCGACAGCCGAGGCGCTGTTGTTCGGTATCTTGCAGTTGCAGAAGAAGATCTCGCGCACCCAAACCATCGCACGCTAACCGAACGAGCCCCCCATGCCATTGACTGCTGAAGCACTCGCCGAACGCCTGCAAGACACGCTGGGCGATTTGATTGTTGATACGACCGTCGCCTTGGGCGAGGTGACGATAGAGGTGGCCGCCGAAAACCTGTTGGCGGCGGCGCTTCAGTTGCGTGATGCGACGGCGCTGCGTTTTGATACCTTGATCGACCTCTGTGGCATCGACTATTTGACCTACGGCGATGGCCAGTCGACGCGTTTTACCGATAAGCCGCGCCTTGCCTCGGTGATCCATTTGTTGTCGGTGCGCCGTAACCATCGTGTGCGGGTGCGGACCTTTGCGACCGATGCGTCTATGCCAGTGGTGCCGTCCGTGCATACCATCTGGCCGGCCGCCAACTGGTTTGAGCGTGAGTGTTTTGATCTCTACGGCATCATCTTTGATGGTCACCCTGATCTGCGTCGCATCTTGTCCGACTATGGGTTTATCGGCCACCCGTTCCGTAAGGATTTCCCCATCAGCGGTCATGTCGAGATGCGCTACGACCCCGAACAACGCCGCGTGATCTATCAGCCAGTCACTATCCCGCCGCGTGAGGTGACGCCGCGCGTGACGCGTGAAGAAGGGTACGGAGCCGGTCATGTCTGAGATTCGCAACTACACGCTCAACTTTGGCCCCCAGCACCCGGCGGCACACGGCGTTTTGCGCATGGTGCTGGAGATGGACGGCGAGCTGATCGAACGGGTGGATCCGCATATCGGTCTCTTGCATCGGGCGACGGAGAAGCTTGCTGAACACAAGACCTTCGTGCAGGCCATGCCGTACATGGATCGCCTCGATTATGTGTCGATGATGTGTAACGAGCACGCCTATGTCTTGGCGGTGGAAAAACTCCTCGGCGTGGATGTGCCGTTGCGGGCGCAATATATCCGCGTCATGTTTGACGAGATCACCCGCATCCTGAATCACCTGCTCTGGATCGGCGCGCACGCGCTCGATGTGGGCGCGATGACCATGTTCCTCTACGCCTTCCGCGAACGGGAAGACCTGATGGACATCTACGAGGCGGCTACGGGCGCACGGTTACACGCGGCCTATTACCGTCCGGGCGGTGTCTATCGCGACCTGCCCGATTCGATGGCGCAGTACGATACCGTCAACCGCAGTGCGGCCGATGCCAAACGCTTGAATGCCAATCGCCAAGGCTCGTTGTTGGACTTTATCGATGACTTCGCGCGCCGTTTCCCGGCCTGTTGCGACGATTACGAGACGCTGTTGACCGATAACCGCATCTGGAAACAGCGCTTGGTCGGCATCGGTGTGGTGACACCGGAACGCGCCAAGGCCTTGGGCTTCAGCGGCCCGATGTTGCGCGGTTCCGGCATTGCGTGGGACCTGCGTAAGCAACAGCCGTATGAGGTCTATGACCGCATGGATTTTGAGATCCCGGTCGGTCGCACCGGCGACAGTTATGACCGTTATCTGGTGCGCATGGAAGAGATGCGCCAATCCAACCGCATCATCCAGCAGTGCGTGGCGTGGTTGCGCGTCAACCCTGGCCCGGTGATGACCAGCAATGCCAAGGTCGGCCCGCCGTCGCGCGAGGCGATGAAGAGCAATATGGAGGCGATGATCCATCACTTCAAACTCTTTACCGAGGGCATGCATGTGCCGGCGGGCGAGGCCTATGCAGCGATTGAGCATCCCAAGGGCGAATTTGGTATCTACATGGTGTCAGATGGCGCGAACAAGCCGTATCGGATGAAGATCCGTGCGCCGGGTTTTGCCCATTTGCAGGCGATGAACGAGATGGCGACGGGCCACATGCTGGCCGACGCGGTGGCGATCATCGGCACGATGGATATCGTGTTTGGCGAGATTGATAGGTAATTACGATGTTGACGACAGAATCCTTAGCCCAGATCGATCGTGAGATCGCAAAGTATCCGGCTGACCAAAAACAATCAGCGGTGATGAGCGCGTTGCGCATTGCCCAAGTTGAGAAGGGCTGGCTATCTCCTGAGACCATCGCCTTTGTGGCGCACTATCTTGGCATGCCGACCATTGCCGTCTATGAGGTGGCCTCGTTTTATAATATGTACGACCTCAAGCCCGTCGGTACGCACAAGCTGACGGTGTGTACCAATATCTCCTGCCAGTTGCAGGGGGTCGATGCGGTGGTGGAGAAGCTTAAGACCGCGCTGGGGATCGGCTTTGGCGAGACGACGGCGGACGGTCGTTTTACCTTGAAAGAGGGCGAGTGCTTTGGGGCCTGTGGCGATGCGCCGTTGTGTCTGCATAACAATCATCAGATGCACACGCGCTTAACGCCTGAGACCGTGGACGCATTCTTGGCGGGGCTAAAATGAGCCTGAATAGCCCCGATGTTAAGGTGTGCACTTGGACGCTGGGATACGATAACCCCGCCTCGCTAGCGACCTATGTCGCCAACGGCGGCTACGCGGCGCTCAAAAAGATACTCGCTGAAAAAACCCCGGCCGAGCAGATCATCGAACAAGTCAAGCTCTCCGCCCTGCGCGGTCGTGGCGGTGCCGGCTTCCCGACCGGTCTCAAGTGGAGTTTCATGCCGCGTAACTACGATGGCGATAAGTACATCATCTGCAACTCGGACGAGGGTGAACCCGGCACCTTTAAGGATCGCGACATCCTGCGCTACAACCCGCATCAATTGATCGAAGGCATGATCATCGCGGGCTATACCTTGGGTGCGCGAGCGGGCTACAACTACATCCACGGCGAGATCTTCGAGCAATATCAGTCGTGGGAAGCCGCCTTAGACGAGGCGCGCGCGGCGGGTTTCCTCGGCAACAATATCTTGGGCTCCGGTTGGAACTTTGATCTTCATGCCTACCACGGTTATGGCGCGTATATCTGCGGTGAAGAGACCGCCTTGCTGGAGTCTATCGAGGGCAAGAAGGGGCAACCGCGCTTTAAGCCGCCGTTCCCCGCCAGTTATGGTCTCTATGGCAAGCCGACGACCATCAACAACACCGAGACCTTGGCCTCGATCCCGTGGATTATGCGTCATGGCGGTCAGGCCTTCTTAGAGCTGGGCAAGCCGAATAATGGCGGGGCAAAGATCTTTTCGCTCTCTGGTCATGTCGAGCGGCCGGGCAACTACGAGGTCGCGATGGGCACGCCGTTCGCCGAGTTGCTGGCCATGGCCGGTGGCGTGCGCGGCGGTCGTCCGTTGAAGGCGGTGATCCCCGGCGGCTCCTCCGTCCCCGTCCTGCCGGGCGCGACCATGATGGAACTGACCATGGATTACGATTCCATCGCCAAGGCCGGCTCTTATCTGGGCGCGGGTTCGGTCATCGTCATGGATGACACCGTGTGCATGGTCAAGGCGCTGGAACGCTTGGCCTATTTCTATTTTGAAGAATCCTGTGGTCAATGTACGCCGTGTCGCGAGGGTACGGGTTGGATGTACCGCGTGATCCACCGTATCGAGCATGGACTAGGCCGTCCGGAAGATCTCGATCTATTGATGAGCGTCGGCACCAACATCTCTGGCCGCACCATCTGCGCCTTGGGCGATGCGGCGGTGGGCCCGGTGCATAGTTTCCTTAAGCATTTCCGCAGCGAGTTCGAGTATCACATCGAACACCAGCGTTGCCAGGTTGGAGTCTGAGATGCCCTTAGTCACCATCGACGATAAAGAGATTGAAGTCGCCGCCGGCACCTCGGTGATCGAGGCGGCGCAACAGCTCGGTATCTATATCCCGCATTTTTGCTATCACAAAAAACTGTCGATTGCGGCCTCGTGCCGCATGTGTTTGGTTGAGGTGGAAAAAGCGCCTAAGCCGCTACCGGCCTGCGCGACACCGTGTAGCGAGGGGATGAAGGTCAAGACCCGCTCGCAGTATGCCGTTGATGCGCAAAAGGGCGTGATGGAGTTCTTGCTCATCAATCACCCGCTCGATTGCCCGATCTGCGACCAAGGCGGTGATTGTCAGTTGCAAGACATCGCGGTGGGCTATGGCGGCGTAGGCTCACGCTATAACGAACCCAAGCGCGTCGTCTCTGAAAAAGACCTCGGCCCGCTGGTTAGCACCGATATGACGCGCTGCATCCATTGCAGTCGTTGCGTGCGTTTTGGCCAAGAGGTCGCCGGCCAGATGGAACTCGGGATGCCGGGTCGCGGTGAGCATGTTGAGGTGATGCCGTTCCTTGAGACGCAGGTGAATAGCGAGTTGTCGGGCAATATCATCGACCTCTGTCCGGTCGGTGCGCTGACCTCTAAGCCCTTCCGTTATAACGCGCGAGGCTGGGAGTTGTCGCGCCGTCTGGGCGTCAGTCCGCACGACAGTCTAGGCTCTAATCTCACCGTGCAGGTCAAGGACGGGCGCGTGCTGCGCGTCTTGCCTTTGGATAATGAGGCGATCAACGAATGCTGGCTGTCTGACCGCGACCGTTTTGCGTATCAAGGTTTGTATGCCGAAGATCGCTTGACCGTGCCTATGGTCAAGGATGGCGAGCGGTGGATCGAGACCGATTGGCCGACGGCGCTGGCACAAGCGGCAGGCGCGTTGCGGGTCTTGAACGACGCGCATGGCGGTGATGCCTTGGGTTTTGTCGCGGCGTCCGGTTCGACCAATGAAGAGTTGTTCTTGTTACAAAAACTGGCACGCGCCTTGGGTTCGAGCCAGATCGAGTCACATCCGCTGGAACATGGCGCAGGCCGGGCGCAGGCGCGTTGGTTGGGGATGCCGGTCGCGGCGGTGGCTGGTCTCGACCGTATCCTGTTGATTGGCAGTACCTTGCGTAGCGAGCAGCCTTTGTTGGCGCGGCGCGTGCGTCAGGCGGTCAAGGCGGGGGCGGCGTTGTCGGTCGTCCATGCGGCGAATGATGACCTGCTCTGTAGCGTGGCGCATGCGGCCATTAGCGCGCCGTCGCAGTGGCTGGCGGCCTTGACCGAGATCGAGGCCGCGTTGCACGGCGGTGCGGCCTCGGCAACGGCACAGGCGATAGCGACGAGTTTGCAAACGGGCAAGCGCACGGCGGTGTTGCTGGGTGCCTTGGCACAGACGCATCCGCTGTCCGATGCGATTCATGCTAAGGCGGCGGCGATTGCGATAGCGACGGGCGCGACCTTGGGCTTCTTGCCGGTGGGCGCGAATAGCGTCGGTGCGGCGCTGGTGGGCGCGCAGTCGGGTGCGGTATTTGCCGCGCCACGCAAGGGCTATGTCGTGCTCGGCATGGAAGCCGAATTGGATTGCGCCGATGGCGTCGCAGCCCTCCACGCCTTGCAGCAGGCCGAATGCGTCGTTGCCTTGAGCGCCTACAAGGGTCGTGCCATGGAGTATGCAACGGTCATGTTGCCGATTGCGCCGTGGGCCGAGAACGAAGGTAGCCTGGTCAACATGGCGGGCGTGTTGCAGACCTTTAACGCCGCGACACGGGCGCAGGGCGATGCGCGTCCGGCCTGGAAGGTCTTGCGCGTCTTGGCTAATCAATTTGATCTGGCCGGTTTTGCGTTTGAGACGGTCGCCGCCGTGCGTGCCGAGGCCCTGCCTGAAGGTCGGCTGGTCGCGCTGAACAACGCCGCGCCTAGTGTCAGCCCGGTGGTCCCCATGACCGCCAAGGCGACCACCTTAGAGTGGCTGGCCGAGACGCCTATCTACGCGACCGATGCGGTCACGCGGCGGGCGCAGGCATTGCAAGCCACGGCCGCTGCCGCCCTGCCGGTGGCCACGGTCAATGCCGCGACCCGACAAAGCTTGGGTTCTACGGAAACCGTGTGCGTGCGGCCAGCGGATGGTGTGCTGAGATTCACCCTGCACACGGATGACCGTCTCGCTGACGGGGTGGTGCGGATCGCGGCGGGTCTCCCGCTGACCGTGGCCTTAGGTGCGCGCTGGGGTGCTTTGGAGGTGGACGCATAATGGATCAGATTCAAACTCTCCTCGGCCCCGCGTGGTTGCCGATCTGGACCTTGGTCAAGATCATGGCCATTGTCTTGCCGTTGCTCATCGGCGTGGCCTATCTGACCTATGCCGAGCGCAAGATCATCGGCTATATGCAGGTTCGTATCGGCCCCAATCGCGTCGGTCCTAAGGGCTGGTTACAACCGATCGCCGATGCCTTAAAGTTGATGTTCAAAGAGATCATCATCCCGTCCGGGTCGAACAAAAACATCTTCTTGCTCGCCCCGGTGTTGGCCTTGGCCCCGGCCTTGGCGGCGTGGGCGGTGATCCCCTTCAATGACACGATGGTGTTGGCCGATCTCGATGCCAGTCTGCTCTATGTCATGGCTATCACCTCGATGGGTGTCTATGGTGTGATCTTGGCTGGTTGGGCGTCAAACTCAAAGTATGCCTTCTTGGGCGCGATGCGCTCGGCGGCGCAGATCGTGTCCTACGAGATCGCGATGGGCTTTGCCTTGGTGGGCGTGTTGATGGCAGCGCAGAGTCTGAATCTGGGCGACATCGTGCGGGCGCAAGCGGGCGGCTTCTGGCACTGGTATTTCCTGCCCTTGTTCCCGATGTTTATGGTCTATCTGATCGCCATCCTCGCCGAGACCAACCGTTCGCCGTTTGATGTGGCGGAGGGCGAGTCCGAGATCGTCGCCGGTTTCCATGTTGACTATTCGGGCATGGCCTTTGCGGTGTTCTTCTTGGCCGAGTACGCCAACATGATCTTGGTCTCTTTGATGACTGCGCTGATGTTCTTGGGCGGTTGGCTGTCGCCGGTGCCGTTCTTGCCAGATAGCCTGTTCTGGTTGCTAGGCAAGACCTCGTTCATCTTGTTCTTGTTCTTGTGGTTCCGTGCCACCTTCCCGCGCTATCGTTATGATCAGATCATGCGTCTGGGCTGGAAGGTGTTGATCCCCGTCTCTTTGATCTGGCTCTTGGTGGAGGGTGCGATGATGCAGACCTCGCTGGGCCGGTTCTTCCATTGAGGTCCGTCATGATCAAGTGGATCCAACAATTCTTTAAGACCTTCCTGCTCATCGAGCTGTTGAAGGGCATGGCGGTGACCGGTCGGCACCTGTTTCTCAAGAAGCTGACCATCCAATATCCGGAGCAACACACGCCCTTGTCGCCGCGTTTCCGGGGCCTGCACGCGCAACGCCGCTACCCCAACGGCGAAGAACGCTGCATCGCCTGCAAACTGTGCGAGGCGGCCTGCCCGGCGATGGCGATCCATATCGAGTCCGAACAGCGCGCTGATGGTACGCGGCGCACCACGCGCTATGACATTGACCTGACCAAGTGCATCTTCTGCGGCTATTGCGAAGAGGCCTGCCCGGTCGATGCCATCGTCGAGACGCATATCTTTGCCTATCACGGCGAGAAGCGCGGCGACCTGTATTACACCAAAGAGATGCTGCTGGCGGTGGGCGATCAATACGAGGCGGAGATCGCTGCGGCTAGGGCTGCCGATGCTCCTTATCGTTGATTACGGGAAAACATGATGGAATTTACTAGCGTAGTCTTTTACCTTCTCTCGGCTATCTTGCTCTTGGCGGGCTTGCGTGTCGTGACCGCGCGCCACCCGGTGCATGCGGCCCTGTTCCTCGTGTTGGCCTTCTTTACGGCGGCGGGGTTATGGGTCTTGCTAGAGGCGGAATTCTTGGCCATTACCTTGGTGTTGGTCTATGTCGGCGCGGTGATGGTCTTGTTCCTCTTTGTGGTGATGATGTTGGACATCAATGCCGAGACGATGCGCGCCAATTTCCGTGAATATCTGCCGCTGGCGGGCCTGATCTCTGGCTTGATCGCGGTGGAGTCGTACATCGTCTTGGGTGGGCAGAATTTTGGTCTGGCCGCGCCGGTTGCCAAGGCGGCGGATTACAGCAATACCAAGGCCTTGGGCCGTGTCCTGTATACCGAATATGCCTATGCCTTCGAGCTGGCGGCAGTCATCTTGTTGGTGGCTATTGTGGCGGCGATCGCCTTGACGCATCGACGGCGGCCGGGGAACAAATGGCGTGATCCGGCGACGCAGGTGGTGGTGCGTAAAGAAGATCGTCTGCGTCTGGTGAACCTGAAGCCGACGCGACCCGATACGCCCGTGGAGGACGAAGCATGATTACCGTAAACCATTACCTGATCCTAGGGTCGCTGTTGTTCGCGATCAGCATCATGGGCTTGTTCTTGAACCGCAAGAATCTAGTGGTCATCCTGATGGCCATTGAGCTGATGTTGTTGGCGGTGAACATGAACTTCATCGCCTTCTCGCATTATCTGAACGACCTGTCTGGTCAGGTGTTTGTCTTTTTTATCCTCACCGTCGCGGCGGCCGAGAGCGCGATTGGTCTGGCGATCCTGGTGCTGTTGTTCCGCAATATGCGCAGTATTCATGTCGATGACATGGATACCCTGAAGGGCTAATCATGGATCTGCTCATGGACATGCAATCGCTCTATCTCCTCGTGCCGATGGCGCCCTTGGTTGGCGCGATCTTGGCGGGGTTCTTTGGCAAGGCCATCGGCCGCCGTGGCGCGCATACCGTCACCATCTTGGGTGTGTTGGTCGCTTTTCTGGCCTCGGTCGTGATCTTCCAAGATGTGTTGGCCGGCAATACCTATAACGGCTCGGTCTATACCTGGCTGGCTGCCGGTGATGTGCGTCTCGAGATCGGCTTCCTGATCGACCGCCTGACCGTGTTGATGATGTTGGTGGTGACCTTCGTCTCCTTGATGGTGCATATCTACACCGTAGGCTACATGGCTGAAGACCCGGGCTACCAACGCTTCTTTAGCTACATCTCGCTGTTCACCTTCTCGATGTTGATGTTGGTGATGTCCAACAACTTCCTGCAACTGTTCTTCGGGTGGGAGGCGGTCGGTCTGGTGTCTTATTTGTTGATCGGCTTTTGGTTCACCCGCGAGACGGCGATCTATGCCAACCTCAAGGCCTTCTTGGTCAACCGTGTCGGCGACTTTGGCTTCTTGCTCGGCATCGGTCTGGTGCTGGCCCACTTTGGCAGCCTCGATTACGCGACGGTGTTTGACCGTGCGCCTGATTTAGCGAACAACACGATCTCCATCATCGATGGCCAGACCTGGTCGCTGATGACGCTGATCTGCATCTTGCTGTTTATTGGCGCGATGGGTAAATCGGCGCAGTTCCCGCTCCATGTCTGGCTGCCGGACTCGATGGAAGGCCCGACCCCGATCTCCGCCTTGATCCACGCCGCGACCATGGTGACCGCCGGCATCTTTATGGTGGCACGGATGTCACCGTTGTTTGAGTTGTCCGATACCGCGCTCTCGTTTGTCATGGTCATCGGCGCGATCACTGCCTTGTTCATGGGGTTCTTGGGTATTATCCAAAACGACATCAAGCGCGTGGTGGCCTATTCCACCCTGTCGCAACTGGGTTATATGACCGTGGCGCTGGGCGCGTCGGCCTATTCGGTGGCGATCTTCCACCTCATGACGCACGCCTTCTTTAAGGCCTTGCTGTTCTTGGCGGCCGGCTCGGTCATCATCGCCATGCACCACAATCAGGACATCCGCAAGATGGGCGGGCTGCGTAAATATCTACCGATCACCTGGATTACCTCTTTGATCGGTTCTTTAGCGCTGATCGGTACGCCGTTCTTCTCTGGCTTTTACTCTAAGGATTCCATCATCGAGGCCGTCCACGCCTCGCATCTGGCCGGTTCTGGATTTGCGTATTTTGCGGTAACGGCTGGCGTGTTCGTTACGGCGTTCTATTCCTTCCGCATGTATTTCCTCGTCTTCCACGGCAAGGAGCGCTTCCATAACGCACATCATGATCACGACCACGCGCAGGGCCAGGATCACACCCCGCACGAGACGCCGTGGGTGGTGACGCTGCCCTTAGTCCTCCTGGCGATCCCGTCGCTGCTGATCGGCTACTTCACTATGGGGCCGTTGGTGGCGGGCGACTGGTTTGGCCACGCCATCTATGTCAATTTGACGGCTCACCCGGCGATGGTCGAACTCGCGCAGGGCTTCCATGGCGCGACGGCGATGGCGCTCCACGGTCTGACTTTGCTCCCGTTCTGGCTGGCGGTGGGCGGCGTAGCAACGGCCTATTACCTGTATTTGGTGCGCCCAGACCTGCCGCAGGTGATTCGTCAACGCAGTGGCCTGATCTACACCATCCTCGACGAGAAATATGGCTTTGACCGCTTCAACGACTGGTTCTTTGCCGGTGGCTCACGCCTAATCGGTAGCCGTCTCTGGCGTTGGGGCGATGCGGCCTTGATCGATGGTCTGGTGGTGAATGGCTCGGCACGCGTGGTGGGCTGGGTGGCGGCGCAGGTGCGTCAACTTCAGAGCGGTTATCTCTATCACTATGCCTTCGCGATGATTGTCGGCGTAGCACTGCTCGCGACCGCGTTCGTGCATTTTTAAGAGGCGCAGTCATGTTTGAAAGTATCGGAATCCTCAGTCTGACCATCTGGTTACCCATCGTAGCCGGCCTGCTTGTCCTCGCAACCGGGGGCAAAGATGGCGCCTCGGGCGGCGTAGACGGTCAACGCACCTTGGCCTTGTTGGGCGCGGCCCTCGGGTTTATCGTCTCCTTGCCGCTGTGGACAGGCTTTGATTCCACAACGGCCGCGATGCAGTTTGTCGAATACGCCGACTGGATCCCGCTCTTTAATGTCCATTACGCCTTGGGTGTCGATGGCATCTCCATGCCGTTCGTGGTCTTGAACAGCTTTATCACTGTGTTGGTGGTGCTGGCTGGTTGGGCGGTGATCAAGACCAAGGTGGCGCAGTACATGGCGGCATTCCTGATCCAATCCGGCCTCATCAACGGCGTGTTTGCCTCGCTGGATGGCGTGTTGTTCTATGTCTTCTTTGAGGCGATGCTGATCCCCTTGTATCTCATCATCGGTATCTGGGGCGGCCCGAATCGCGTCTATGCGGCGATCAAGTTTTTCCTCTACACCTTATTGGGTTCGCTGTTGATGCTGGTGGCGATGCTCTACCTGTTCTTCGTCTCGGGCGGCAGTTTCGATATCCTCGTCTGGCACAAGGTGCCGTTGGCGATGGGCGCGCAGATGCTGCTTTTCGTGGCCTTTTTCTTCGCCTTCGCGGTCAAGGTGCCGATGTGGCCGGTGCATACCTGGTTGCCGGATGCCCATGTGGAGGCACCGACGGGCGGTTCGGTGGTGCTGGCGGCGATCACCCTCAAGGTGGGCGCGTATGGTTTCCTGCGCTTCACCTTGCCCATCCTGCCCGATGCCTCGCATGAGCTGTCTTGGCTGATCATCACCTTGTCCCTGATCGCGGTGGTCTATATCGGACTGGTCGCCTTGGTGCAGACCGATATGAAAAAGCTGATCGCCTATTCGTCGATCGCGCACATGGGTTTTGTTACCCTCGGCTTCTTTATGTTCAATAGCTGGGGCGTGGAGGGCGGCCTGGTGCAGATGATCTCGCACGGCTTTATCTCTGGCGCGTTGTTCCTCTGTATTGGTGTGTTGTACGACCGTATGCACTCGCGCAACATTGCCGATTACGGCGGTGTCGCCAACACCATGCCGCGCTTTGCCGCCCTGTTCATGTTCTTCGCCATGGCCAACGCCGGCCTGCCCGCGACCTCCGGTTTCGTCGGCGAGTTCATGGTCATCTTGGGCGCGATCCAAGTGAACTTCTGGTATGCCTTCTTGGCGGCCTTGACCTTGATCTTTGGTGCGGCCTATACGCTGTGGATGTATAAGCGCGTGGTGTTCGGCCCGGTGGCGAATGACCGCGTCGCGGCCTTGACCGACATCGACGCCCGTGAGTTCCTTATCCTTGCGACCTTGGCCGTGTGTGTGTTGGCCATGGGCGTGTACCCCTTCCCGGTGACCGAGGTGATGCATGTCTCGGTCAGCAACCTGCTTGAGCATGTCGCCCATAGCAAGTTGCTGCCCTAAATGTTGCACAGTGAGATGCTATGACGCTGATCGATTTTTACCCCATCGTTCCTGAGATCTTTGTGCTGGTCATGGCCAGCCTGATCTTGATCCTCGCGGCGGCCGACAAATGCCCGTCACACGGCTATGTCCCCGCCATGCTGACCCTGGCGGGTGCGGCGGTGCTGACGGTGCTCTTCGCTGGATTGGGAACCGACGCCTTGGTGCGCGGCCTGTTTATCGCCGACCCGATGGGCGATGTGTTGAAACTGGCGACCTATGTCGCGGCGATGGCCTGCTTTGCCTATAGCCGCGCCTATCTGCGCGAGCACGGCATGTTGCGTGGCGAATACTTTGCCTTGGCCCTGTTCGCGGTGCTGGGCATGATGGTGATGATCTCCGCCGCCAGCCTGTTGACGCTCTATCTCGGCCTCGAATTGCTGTCCCTGTCGCTGTACACCTTGGTCGCCTTGCAACGCGATTCGGCACGCGCCTCCGAGGCGGCGATGAAGTATTTTATCCTCGGCGCATTGGCCTCGGGTCTCTTGCTCTACGGTATGTCTTTATTGTACGGCGCGACCGGTTCCTTGGAACTCGCAGCCATCGCCCAAGCACTGCACGGCCAGAGCGGCAACACCATGCTGCTCACCTTTGCCCTCGTCTTCATCGTCGCCGGCATCGGCTTTAAGCTCGGCGTCGCGCCCTTCCACATGTGGGTACCCGATGTCTATCAAGGCGCGCCAACCGCCGTCACGCTGTTCATCGCCTCGGCGCCCAAGTTGGCCGCGTTTGCCATCGTCATGCGCATGTTGGTCTTGGGCCTGCCCTCTCTGATGGCCGATTGGCAGATGATGTTGGCGGTCATGGCCGTGGCCAGCCTCGCCATCGGCAACCTCGCCGCCATCATGCAGACCAACATCAAACGCATGTTGGCCTATTCGACCATCTCGCACATGGGCTTTTTGCTCTTGGGCGTATTGGCCGCCAGCATCGCCGGATTTGCCGCCGGTATGTTCTATGTGATTTCCTATGTCATCATGACCCTGGCCGGCTTCGGTCTTATCCTCCACTTGTCCAGCAAAGACAACGAGGCCGACACGCTGGACGCCTTCCGTGGCCTCAACACCACCCACCCGTGGCTGGCCGCGCTGATGGCCATCGTCATGCTCTCTATGGCCGGTCTGCCGCCGTTCTTGGGCTTCTACGCCAAGTTCTTCGTCCTGCAAGCCTTGGTCGGCGGCGGCTGGATCACCTTGGCTGTCGTTGCCGTGCTGTTCTCCCTGATCGGTGCCTATTACTACCTGCGCGTCATCAAGTTGATGTACTTCGACGCCCCCGTCGAAGGCGTGCCGCAGATCGCCCCCTCCGGCGATGCCGCCGGCCTACTCAGCGCCAACGGCCTCGCCGTCCTAGGCCTAGGCATCTTGCCGCAAGGTCTGCTGACGGTGTGCGTCGTGGCAGTGCAGGCGTCGCTGTGAGGGGCGTATCCGTGTCCTCGCATCGATAGAGATAACGGCCATGGGGGTAATGGTGCCTGATCCCGTTTTTGATGTTGTTGTTTAATAAAAACATGAAATTTTGTGGGATATGAAATACACCAAGAGCGGTTAATCGTGGTCTGTCCCCAATGCTGCTCCTAGGCCACGCAGACCACGGCTGTGGGATTAGGGAGTTCTAATCAGACGCACTTTGTTCTAAAACGACTAGGCTGAACGGCTATGCCCGCTAACCGCAGAGCCGGCAACTGGCGACTAAGAGCAGTTCTTTGGCGGCGCGGCGGGTCTTGGGGGCGTGTTGTTTTAGGGCGGCGTCGCCTTCGACTGTGCCGCCGACGAGGGCGGTGAGCATGAGGGCCATGGGCGAGAGGCCGGTGACGCGGGTAAACGGGGCGTGGCGGGTGATGACTAGGGATGGTCCGGTCGCGTCAATAAAGACCAGTGCGCCGCTGACTTCCAGGCTGAGACTGCCGCCTTCGCTCAATGCCCAGCGTTCTAGTTCGCTAAAGTGCGGCTCTATGGGGCGGGCGGTGGCGCCAAAATAATCGCTTAAGATGGCCGCCGGGCCGCCGCCGGGGAGGGTGAGGAGCTGTTGCGCGAGTTCGTCCCATTCGCGACTTTCAGCATTAAGCGTTTTCATCGGCAAGGGCCTTCAAGTGGTAGAGCGCGTCGTGCGCCTGTTTGGGGCTGAGGTGGTCGAGATCGAGCGCGGCGAGGGCCGTGATGACGGGATGCGGCATGGCCGGGGGTTCGACATCGAGGAACAGGTCACCTTGTCCCGCTAGTTGGACTTGTTGTTCTTCCAGTTCGGTTAGTTTGCGCCGCGCGTGGGTGATGATGGCGGCCGGGACGCCGGCGAGTTTGGCGACTTGCAGGCCGTAACTTTGCGAGGCGGGGCCGTCGGCGACGCTGTGTAAAAAGGTCAGCTTGCCGTTGGCCTCGATCGCGTCGAGGTGGACATTGGCCAGCGTGGGGAGCGTTTGCGTTAATTGGGTGAGTTCAAAATAGTGGGTGGCGAAGAGGGTGGCGGCGCGGGTCTTTTGGGCGAGGTGCCGCGCCACGGCCCAGGCGATAGAGACGCCGTCAAAGGTCGAGGTGCCGCGGCCGATCTCGTCCATGAGGATGAGGCTGTGTTCGGTCGCGTTGAGCAGGATGCCGGCGGTCTCGGTCATCTCGACCATGAAGGTGGAACGGCCGCCGGCCAAGTCGTCGGAGCTGCCGACGCGGGTGAAGATCTGGTCGATGGGGCCGAGCGTGCAGCGGTCTGCGGGGACATGGAGGCCGCAACAGGCCATCAGGCTGATGAGCGCGGCCTGGCGCATGTAGGTCGATTTGCCGCCCATGTTGGGGCCGGTGACGATGAGCATGCGCCGGGTCGGGTCGAGGCGGAGGTCGTTGGCGATGAAGCGTTCGCTGCGTTGCTCGACGACGGGGTGACGGCCGGCGATGATCTCGATCCCCCATGCGCTTTGGTACTGCGGGCGGCAGTAGTCGCGCTCGCGGGCAAGCATGGCCTGTCCGGCGAGGAGGTCGATCTCGGCCAACGCGTGCGCTAAGGCCTGTAAGGTGTGGAGATGACCTTGCAGGAACTGTAACAGCTCGGCGTAGAGGGCGTGTTCGCGGGCGATGGCCTGTTCGGAGGCGGAGAGATAGCGTTCTTCAAAGGTCTTGAGTTCGGGGGTGATATAGCGTTCGCAGTTTTTTAGCGTCTGGCGACGGTGGTAGTCGGGCGGGACTTTATCGACTTGGCCGCGTGTGATCTCGATATAAAAACCGCTGACGCGGTTGTATTCGACGCGCAGGTTGGGGATGCCGCTGCGTGCGCGTTCGCGGGTTTCGATCGCTAACAAAAATGCGCCGCTGTCTTTTTGCAGGTGGCGCAGTTCGTCCAGTTGCGGGTCAAAGCCGTCTTTGATGACGCCGCCTTCGCGTAGGGTGACGGCGGGTTCGGCGTGGATCGCGCGGGCGAGGTGATTGGCAATCTCGGGCGGGCAATCTAGGCGTGCCACCATCGGTGCCACGATGGGGGTGACGAGGTCGCGTAAGGCGGGGAGTTTGAGCAGGGTTGCGCCGAGGCCGGAAAGGTCGCGCGGGCGGGCACTGGCGAGGCCGATACGGGCACAGATGCGTTCGCAATCAGCACTGCCTTTGAGTTGCTCCTGGATGGCGTGCGTTTCGGGTTGGGCGCTTACGAAGGCCTCAATCGCGCCCTGGCGTTGTGTTAGGTGCTGGCGATCGGTCAGGGGGTTGTGCAACCAGCGCGCTAAGAGACGGCTGCCCATGGGGGTGACCGCGCGATCAATCTCAGAAAACAGGGTGGGTGCGGGCGCGCCGCGCAGGGTCTCGGTGATCTCTAAGGTGCGCCGTGCGGTGGCATCGATCTGCACAAACTGGGCCGATCTCTCCACGGTGAGACCGGTCAGATGCGGCAAGGCGGCCTGTTGGGTGTGGCGGGCGTATTCGATGAGCACGCCGGCGGCGGCCTGTATCTGGGGACGATCTTCAATGCCAAAGGCGTCGAGATTGTGCAGGCCAAAGTGTTCGCAGAGCAGGTGATGGCCACGCGTCGCGTCGAACTGCCACGCCGGACGACGCACGAGACTGGCGCCGTCTAGGCTGAGGCTGTAGTCCTCGGGCAATAAGATCTCGGCGGGATTGATGCGGGCGAGTTCGGCCGCCATGCGGGTGGCCGTCACCTCGCAGGCACGAAACTCGCCCGAGGACAAGGTGAGCCAGGCCAAGGCGATCGTGTCCTTGCCGGGCGCGATGGCCATGAGGCGGGTGTCGCGGCGGTCGTCTTGCAAGGCCGCATCGGTCAGGGTGCCGGGGGTGACGATGCGCATGACGCGCCGCTCAACCGGGCCTTTGCTGGTCTTGGGGTCGCCGATCTGTTCACACAGGGCGACTGAGAGGCCGAGTTTGACCAACTTGGCGAGGTATTGCTCGGCAGCATGAAAGGGTACACCGGCCATGCGAATTGGCACGCCGGCAGATTGCCCGCGTGTCGTTAGCGTGATGCCGAGCAGGCCCGCAGCGCGTTCGGCATCGTCATGAAACAACTCGTAAAAGTCGCCCATGCGGTAGAACAGCAGGTGATCGGGGTGTTCGCCCTTGATGCGCAGGTATTGCTGCATCATGGGCGTGTGCGGGGCGATGGGGGTGTGCGTCTCTGACATGGCGTGCATTGTATCGCTACATGATGCACCACATGGTGCAGGCGCGTAGTTCAGGTGGACAGGTTTATGGCGAGATAAAGGATAATTATATGCTAATATGCCGCAATGACTGTGATTTCGCCTCGTGCTCCCGCCGCCTCCGTGTTGTATGTCCGTCTGCCCTGCTGGAAGATCTGGCCGGGCGGCGTGGTTTATGTCGCCGACTGGATCCATAAACATCGCCCGACGGTGACGCAGCACTTGCTCGATCTGGCCTTGATCCCGCCGGCGGAGCGCACGCAGGTGCTGACCGAGCATATCCAACGCATGAACCCCGATGTGGTGGCCTTTTCGTGGCGCAATATGCAGTCCTTTGGGCCGCATCCCGAGGACGATGCCTTGGGCGTGGTGATGAACTACGACTATGGCAAGACCCCGTGGCGGCGCGTCAAGGCGGCCTTTCAGGCGGCGGGCATCCTGTGGCGTTATCAGGCCGATAGGCTGGCGAATCTGGGCTATTTTAAGTTGGTGAAACGGATCAAGGCCGATGCGCAGGTCATCGTTGGCGGCACGGCGGTGTCCATCTTTGGTCGTCAGATCGCGGAACGCTGTCCGCCCGATACGCTGGTCGTGGTGGGCGAGGGCGAGGATGCGATGCTGTCTATCGTTGATGGTGCGGCCGAGCCCTTGGGTGAGTATTACCGTGTGGGGGCGCGTGGCGCGGTGGAGCATCATGCGCGCGAGAGCGAGTTTCCGCTGTCCGAACGCACGGCGGTCGATTTTCCGTATGTCGAGCAGATCTTTCCGCAGTTTGGCGAATATCTGGGCATGACGCCCAATCAAGATATCCGTTCGGCGGAGGCCTATTTTGGGGTCAATACCAAGCGCGGTTGCCCTTTGCAATGTAACTTTTGTCTCTACAACAAGATCGAGGGCGCGCATCAACGCTATCGTGAGCCGATCGAGATCGTGAACGAGGTGGAGTTGTTACACCAGCGCTATGGCGTGCAAAACTTCTGGTTTACCGACGCGCAGTTTTGTTCGACCAAACAGAGCGCGCACCATGTCGAGGAGATCTTGGACGAGATCTTGCGCCGTGATCTAAAGATCGCGTGGGCGGGTTATCTGCGCCTCAATCACCTCACGCCGGGGCTGGCCAAGAAGATGATCGATTCGGGTATCACCAGCATCGACCTGTCGTTTACCGGCACGCAGGAGGTGATCGACAGCCTCACGCTCGGCTATAAGCTCGATCAACAGATGGACGCCTTCCGCATGTTCAAGGCGGTGGGCTTTACCGATCAAAAGGTCAAGCTCTACATCCCGTTTAACGCGCCGGGCGAGACGGTGGAGACGCTGTCGCACACCATCGCCCGCATCGAAGACCTTTACGCCTTGTTCGGGCGCGAGAATGTCTTGCCGTTTATCTTCTTTATCGGCGTGCAACCGGGGACGCCGATTGAGAAACGCCTGATCGCGGAGGGCTATCTGCCAAAGGATTACAACCCGCTGACGATGAATCCGTTTATTGTCAAAAAGTTGCTCTATAACCCCGAGCCTTTGGGCGGCGTGATTGGCCGTGCCTATCTAGAGGCGAGTGAGGCGTTGGCGGCCTTAAAAGATGCCGCGACGAATAGCGAAGGCGACTACATCGGTCGTGCGACGATGGATGTCTTGAAACGCGAATTGGCGCGCCCCGAGGTCATCCGTCGCTGTACGGCGGCACAGAGCCGCACGCGCCGCGTCATCCCCATCGCGAACGCGGCGTAAGCTTAGGCGCGCCCTGGCCGTTAATGTTTGGCGGGCTGAAGCCCGCCCTACGAGGGGTGCGATGTGCTTCGGAGACTGTGGGGCGGGCTTCAGCCCGCCATCAGTGCCATGAACTAGCCGCGCAGCGCCTCGGTGACATGCGGGGTGATGGCCTGTAAGAGTTGGGCAAAAATCTTCGGGCTGCCGGCGATGATGTTGCCCGAATCCAGATAGCCCTCTTTACCCACGAAGTCGCTGACCAGGCCACCGGCCTCTTGGACTAGCAGGCAGCCGCCGGCGATATCCCAAGGCTTGAGGCCGATCTCGAAGAAGCCGTCAGTGCGGCCACAGGCCAGCCACGCTAGATCTAACGCGGCGGAACCGGGGCGACGCAGGCCGGAGGTCTTTTGCACCAGGTCACGGAAGATCGCGGTGTAGGCGTCGAGATGGGTGAAATCGTGATAGGGAAAGCCCGTGCCGATGAGCGCACTTTGAAACTTGTCGCGACTGCCGACGCGGATGCGTTTTTCGTTCATAAACGCGCCCTCGCCACGGCTGGCGGTGAAGAGTTCGTTGCGCGTCGGGTCATACACCACCGCGTGTTGCAGGATGCCCTTGTGGCGCAGGGCGATGGACACCGCGTATTGGGGAAAACCATGCAGGAAGTTGGTCGTACCATCGAGCGGGTCGATGATCCATTGATAGTCCGCTGCGGCGCCGGTCGTCACGCCGGACTCCTCGGCTAAGATGCCGTGCCGGGGATAGGCGGTGAGTAGGGTGTCGATGATGGCCTCTTCGGCCTTCTGATCGACCTCGCTGACATAGTCGTTGTCTTTTTTGGTGCGGACGACTAGACGATCGAGGTCCATACTACCGCGTGTGATAATGGCGCCTGCGCGCCGTGCGGCCTTGACCGCAGTGTTGAGCATCGGATGCATAATGGTGTAAAGAGCAAGTAGAGAATGGCGCTATTCTACCGCGCATGACGATGAATGAGGGGATGATGATGCAGGAAACCTTGGCGCGGGTGCGCATTGTGTTGGTTGAGACCAGTCATCCGGGCAATCTGGGGGCCGTGGCACGGGCGATGAAGACCATGGGATTGCGCGATTTGGTCTTGGTCAACCCGCGCTGCGCGGTCGATGCCGAGGCGCTGGCGCGGGCCTCGAACGCGGCCGAGGTGCTGACCGGCGCGCGCATCGTGTCGTCTTTGGCGGAGGCCTTGGCCGATACGGTGTTATCACTCGCCTGTACCTCGCGCCGCCGCGATCTGCCGCATCCGGCCTATACCCCACGCCAAGCCGCGCCACGGCTGTTGGCGCAGACCGTGCAGGGGCCGGTGGCCATCGTCTTTGGCTCGGAGACCTATGGCTTGTCGAATGAGCAGCTCGCCCTCTGCCGCTGGCTATTGAATATCCCGACCAACCCGGATTACGCCTCGCTCAACCTCGGGGCGGCGGTGCAAGTGGTGGCCTATGAGTTGCGCACCACCTTGGCCGATCACGCCTTGGTCTTGCCCGAGTTTGCGGCGGCGACCCATGCGGAGATTGAAGGGGTGTTGGGCGCATTGACTGAGGTGTTGACCGAGCGTGGGTTTTATAACCCGGAGCGGCCGCAGCGTTTGTTGCCTAAGTTGCGGCGGTTTTTTGCACGGGCGGGTCTGGAAAAAGAGGAGGTCGCGATCTGGCGCGGCATCTTGGCCAACATGCGCCAGCCTGCGCGTAAAGATTGACTAGCTTAGTCGGGTATTGCATACTTAGTTGTCTCTAAATCGATGGTTTTTCCCCATGTTTAAGCATTTGTTTTGGCGTTTACGCGAAGATATTGGCGTTGTGTTTGACCGTGATCCGGCCGCCCGCACGGTCTTTGAGGTGCTGACGACCTATCCCGGGCTGCACGCCATCCTTGTGCATCGGGTGACGCATCGTCTGTGGGGGTGGGGTTTGAAGTGGCTGGCGCGTTTCTTGGCGCATTTGGGGCGTTGGTTGACCGGGGTCGAGATCCATCCGGGCGCGACCTTGGGACGGCGGGTGTTTATCGACCACGGCATGGGCGTGGTGATCGGCGAGACGGCCGAGATCGGTGACGATTGCACGCTCTATCACGGCGTAACCTTGGGCGGCACTTCGTGGCAAAAGGGTAAGCGGCATCCCACATTGGGCAAGGGCGTGATCATCGGCGCGGGGGCGAAGGTCTTAGGCCCGATCACCCTAGGCGCGGGGGCCAAGGTCGGCTCGAACGCCGTCGTGGTCAAGGATGTGCCGGCCGGAGCGACGGCGGTGGGCATCCCGGCGCGCATCCTCGATGAACAGCCGCTGCCGCAGGGGGCTACGGCGACGCCGTTCTCGGCCTATGCCGTCAGCGCGGATATGAACGATCCCATGGTTAAGGCGGTGCACGGTCTGATTAATCACAGCGTCAGCGCGGATGAGCGCATCAACTGGATCATGGCGGAACTCGTGCGTCTGGGCGGTTCCCCGGAGGCGCAGCAGGAGATCGCCGATCGCTTTGATCCGGAGTATCTGAACCGCATTGTGGACTGAACGGCCCCTTAAATAATAGTTGATAAAAACAATCGGGTATTGTAGAGTGACGGTACGGTTTGGTGCTTAAGGAGCGTCACGATGCGATTAACGACTAAAGGTAGATTTGCGGTTACGGCGATGGTCGATCTCGGCCTGCGCCATACGGCGGGGCCGGTGACGCTGGCGGGGATTAGCGAGCGGCAGGATATTTCGCTGTCGTATTTGGAGCAGTTGTTTGGACGGCTGCGTCGGCAGGAGATCGTCGAGAGCGTGCGTGGGCCAGGCGGGGGCTATTGCCTCGCCAAGGCGATGATCCATATCTCGGTCGCGGATATTATCCGTGCGGTCGATGAAGAGGTGGATGCTACGCAGTGCGGTGGCCTCGGCAATTGTCACGATGGTCAGGAGTGCATGACGCATGACCTGTGGACAGGGCTTAATAATCATATTTATCAGTATCTTGAGTCTGTCACCTTGGCGCAATTGGTCGAGGGGCATCAGAACAAGGGCAAGGTGGCTCATAGCCACGGCGCGCGCGATGTGGGTCGGGCGCAGTTATCAGTGGCGTGATATCGGTTGCGTGATGGGATGTGTGTTTAAAGAAATGGAATGCGTGTGAAGACTCCGATTTATCTTGATTACTCTGCGACGACGCCGGTGGATCCGCGCGTGGCCGAAAAGATGATGCACTATCTGACCGAAGATTTCGGCAATCCGGCCTCGCGTTCGCACAGCTTTGGCTGGGCGGCCGATGCGGCGGTGGAGACGGCACGCGAGCAGGTCGCGGCCTTGATTAACGCCGACCCGAAAGAGATCGTCTGGACCTCCGGCGCGACCGAATCGAACAACCTCGCCATCAAGGGCGCGGCGCATTTTTATAGCGGCAAGGGTAAGCACCTGATCACCGTTAAGACCGAGCACAAGGCGGTGCTGGACACCTGTCGCGAACTGGAGCGGCAAGGCTTTGAGGTGACTTATTTGCCGGTGCAAGAGAACGGCCTGCTCGACCTTGAGGTGTTCAAGGCGGCGATCCGCCCCGACACGATCTTGATGAGTGTGATGTTCGTCAACAACGAGACCGGCGTGATCCAAGACATCGCCGCGATCGGCGAGATCTGCCGCGCCAAGGGTATCTTGCTGCATGTCGATTCGGCGCAGGCGGCCGGCAAGGTGGAGATCGACCTCGCTAAATTGAAGGTTGATCTGATGAGCTTCTCGGCGCACAAGGTCTATGGTCCGAAAGGCATCGGCGCCTTGTATGTACGGCGCAAGCCGCGTGTGCGCCTAGAGGCGCAGATGCACGGCGGCGGTCACGAGCGTGGCATGCGTTCGGGGACGCTGGCGACGCACCAGATCGTCGGCATGGGCGAGGCCTTCCGCATCGCCAAGGCCGAGATGGGGACCGAGAACGAGCGCATCCGCATGTTGCGCGACCGTTTGCTGCACGGCATGATGGACATGGAAGAGGTGCATATCAATGGTGACATGGAGCATCGCATCGCCGGCAATATCAACCTCAGCTTTAACTTTGTCGAGGGCGAGTCGCTGATCATGGCGATCAAAGACCTCGCCGTGTCGTCGGGTTCGGCCTGTACCTCCGCCTCGTTGGAGCCGTCTTATGTGTTGAAGGCCTTGGGCCGTGACGACGAACTGGCGCATAGTTCCATCCGTTTTACGATCGGGCGTTTTAGCACCGAGGAAGAGATCGATTACGCGATTGCCTTGTTGCACACCAAGATAGGCAAGTTGCGTGATATGTCACCGTTGTGGGAGATGTTTAAAGACGGCATCGACCTCAAGTCTGTGCAATGGTCTGCACACTAAGTTAGGAGAATAAAAATGGCATACAGCGAAAAGGTCATCGACCACTACGAAAATCCCCGCAATGTGGGCGCGTTTAGCAAGGATGAGGGCGGTATCGGCACCGGTATGGTCGGCGCACCGGCCTGCGGCGATGTGATGAAGTTGCAGATCCGCGTCAATGCGGACGGCATCATCGAAGATGCCAAGTTCAAGACCTATGGCTGCGGTTCAGCGATTGCGTCGTCGTCTTTGGTGACGGAATGGGTCAAGGGCAAGACCTTGGATGAGGCGATGAACTTGAAGAACACCGTGATCGCCGAAGAGCTGGCCTTGCCGCCGGTGAAGATCCACTGCTCGATCTTGGCTGAGGACGCGATCAAGGCAGCGGTAGCCGATTACAAGCAAAAACACGCGACGGGCAACGCGGAATACAGTGCCTGTAACGCCAACAAAGGGGCGTGTTGATGGGCGCGGCAACCTGTGCCGTGCCCGAAGGTACGGTCATCCCCGAGCGCACCTTGGACGATGCGGCCTTGGCGGTCGCAACGCTCACCGTCAGCGAACGGGCGGCGACGCACATCAAAAACTTCATCACCAAGCGTGGCAAAGGTCTGGGCATTCGTCTTGGCGTACGCACCTCGGGCTGCACTGGAATGGCCTATACCCTAGAGTTCGCTGATGCGGCCGTTGACGGCGACCTGAGCTTTGAGAACCTTGGTGTGACGGTCTTCGTGGATCCCAAGAGCATGGCTTTTCTCGACGGCACCCAGTTGGATTTTGTACGCGAGGGCCTGAACGAGGGCTTCAAGTTTAACAACCCCAATGTGAAGAACGAGTGCGGCTGCGGCGAATCGTTTAATGTCTAACTAAAGCGGCGCGTTGTGGATTATTTCGCGCTCTTTGGTCTCGTGCCGCATTTTGTCTTGGATCGTGTGGCCTTGGATGCCGCTTTCCGAGCCATGCAGGCCGAGGTCCATCCCGATAAGTTTGCCAGTGCCGATGCCGCCGTTCAACGGCAGGCGATGGAACGGGCGACCTTGGTCAACGCGGCGTATCAGACCTTGAAGTCTCCCGTCGCACGCGGCCGTTATCTGTTGCAACAGCAGGGTATCGAGGCCTTTGATCCGGCCAATACGCAGATGTCATCGGCGTTTTTGATGCAACAGATCGCGTGGCGCGAACAGTTGGAGACGGCCCAAGAACGGGCAGATGCAGCGGCACTAGACCATTTGGAGGCCGAGATCGCCGTCGCCGCGCAACAGCATGAGGCCCGCCTTGCCGCGTTACTCGATGAGCGCCATGATCACCTTCACGCCACCGAAACCCTGCGTGAACTGCGTTTCATCGAGAAACTCGCGGAAGAGATTCATGCTGCCTTTGATACCTTGGACGGTTAAAATGCCGTCCTTCGCTTTCTGATCTTTTGACCATGGCCCTCTTACAACTCTCCGAACCCGGCATGTCCACCGCACCGCATCAGCATAGACTGGCGGTGGGGATAGACTTGGGCACGACCAACTCCCTCGTGGCGACGGTGCGTAACGGTCTCTCGGTGGTCTTGAACGATGTCCACGGCCACGCCCTGTTGCCCTCAGTGGTGCGTTATCTGGACGCTGAGGGTCGTAGCGAGGTGGGTTATAGCGCCTTGGATAAAGCCAGCGTGGACCCACACAACACGCTCATCTCGGCGAAACGCTTTATGGGCCGAGGCCTAAAAGACCTGCCGGATCTGGCTATGTTGCCCTATCACTTTGTCGATGCGCCGGGCATGGTGCAGGTGCGCACGGTGGCCGGGGCTAAGTCGCCGGTGGAGATTTCCGCCGAGATCTTGAAGGTCTTGCGCGCCCGCGCTGAGGCCTCCTTGGGCGGTGAACTGGTGGGTGCGGTCATCACCGTGCCGGCCTATTTTGATGACGCGCAGCGGCAGGCGACCAAGGATGCGGCACGGCTGGCCGGCCTCACCGTGTTGCGCCTGTTGAATGAACCGACCGCAGCGGCGATTGCCTACGGGCTGGATAACGCATCAGAAGGCGTGTTCGCAGTCTATGACCTAGGCGGCGGTACCTTTGACATCTCCATCTTGCGCCTCTCGCGTGGGGTATTTGAGGTCTTGGCGACTAACGGCGATTCGGCCTTGGGCGGCGACGATTTTGATCGGCGCATCTATTGCTGGATGTTGGAACAGGCCGCTATCTCGGTGCTGTCCGATCACGATAAACAACTCTTGCTGGCGCGTGCTCGCGAGGCGAAAGAGGCGCTCACCGATCATCCTAGCGCGCACCTCTCGGCCATGCTCTCCAGCGGCCAGTTTGTTGACCTGACCTTGACCGAGGCGGTGTTTACGCCCTTGATCGAAAGCCTAGTGGGCAAGACCTTGGCACCGACCAAGAAGGCCTTGCGCGATGCTGGTTTGAAAGCGGCGGATATCCAAGGCGTGGTGATGGTCGGCGGCTCGACACGGATGCCGCGCATCCAAGCGGCGGTGGGCGAGTTCTTCGGTCAGACGCCGTTGACCAACCTCGACCCCGACAAGGTCGTGGCCTTGGGTGCGGCGATCCAGGCCAACCTCTTGGCGGGCAATCGTGCCGAGGCCGATATGCTGTTGCTCGATGTCGTGCCGCTGTCTCTGGGGCTAGAGACGATGGGCGGTCTGGCGGAGAAGATTGTCCCGCGCAACACGACCATCCCCTGCGCGCAGGCGCAGGAGTTCACGACCTATAAAGACGGCCAGACGGCGATGAACCTGCATGTGGTGCAGGGTGAGCGCGAGCGGGTCGCCGATTGTCGTTCGCTGGCGCAGTTTGTCCTGCGCGGTATCCCGCCTATGGTGGCTGGTGCGGCGCGGATTCGCGTCACTTTTCAGGTCGATGCCGATGGCCTGCTGGCGGTGACGGCGCGGGAGACGCGCACCGGCGTAGAGGCGCATATCGAGGTCAAGCCGTCGTATGGCCTGCACGATGCCGAGATCGCCCGCATGTTAAAGGAATCGAACGCCAACGCCTTGGCCGATGTCGCAGCGCGGCAGTTGAGCGAGCTGAAGGTCGATGCCGAGCGGCTGCGGGATGCGAGTGTGATCGCCGTGCATGCGGATGGCGCCTTGTTGTCTGCCGCCGAGCAGACCACGATCTTGGCCCTTGCAGAGGCCTTGGCCGTTGCCTTGCAAGGCGACGATGCGGCGCTGATCAAACGCGCCAACGAGGCCTTAAATCGGGGCACCGCCGAGTTTGCTGCGCTGCGTATGGATGCCAGTGTTAGGCGTGCCCTGACCGGGCATAGACTAGAAGATTTATAATGCCTTCGATCGTTTCTGAAATACAAATTGCCGCGTGGCGGAACCGCCTTGAGCGACATGCGGTGTATGCTGATCTAAACGATCTTCATGCCTTGCGTATCTTTATGCAGCACCATGTGTGGTCGGTTTGGGACTTTATGTCGCTGATTAAATATCTGCAACATGCCGTAGCCCCTGCGGTGTGGCCTTGGCGTCCGGGCAGGGATGCTAGCGTGCAACGATTTATTAACGAGTTAGTACTCGAAGAAGAGAGCGATGCGGCTCCGCCGCAGTGGGGAGCCGGATTCTCCAGCCATTTTAATGTGTATCTTGGTGCGATGCGTGAGGTCGGTGCGGATACGACGGCGATTGAGCGTTTTGTTTCTATGGCGACAGAAGAGGGGATCGCGGTGGCCTTAGCCAGTGGTTTAGCTCCTGACGCATCGCGCAACTTTACGGCGACCACTTTCTCTTTCATCGACGCTAACAAACCGCATGAGGTCGCGGCAGCATTGGCATTGGGGCGAGAGCATGTGATTCCGATTATGTTTCGCTCTTTGCTCGCGCGCATAGGGATTAGTGAAGCACAGGCACCCATTTTTCATTTTTACCTCAATCGGCACATCCACTTAGATGAGGATTTTCATGCCCCGTTGTCGTTGCGTTTGCTCGAGAGCCTGTGTGATGACGACCCCGTTAAGATCGCAGAGGCATGTATAGCCGCTGAGGTAGCCATCTCAGCGCGTGAGCGTTTTTGGGATGGTGTTCAAACCGCATTGCATTAGCGCAAGGAAAAACTATGTCACAACTCATTGTCTTACCGCATGTCGAGCTCTGCCCTGAGGGCGCGCTCATCGATAACGCCCCCGAGGGCGCAACCGTCTGCGAGGTCTTGCTCGCCAACGGCATCGCTATCGAACACGCCTGCGAGATGTCCTGCGCTTGCACCACCTGTCATGTCGTGGTGCGTGAGGGTTTGGCCAGTCTTGCCGAGGCGACCGAGTTGGAAGAGGATATGCTCGATAAGGCCTGGGGCTTGGAACCAAACTCGCGTCTGTCGTGTCAGGCGCGCATCGGCACGGCGGACCTCGTGATTGAGATCCCCAAATATTCGATCAACATGGTGAAAGAGGCGGCGCATTGATGAAGTGGACAGATAGCTTAGATGTGGCGATTGCCTTGGCCGAACACCATCCGGAGATCGACCCTAAGACGATACGCTTTACTGACCTACACGCTTGGGTGATGGCCTTGCCAGGGTTTGCCGATGAGCCTACGCGCTCGGGCGAGAAGATCCTCGAAGCGATCCAGATGGCGTGGATAGACGAGGTCGAGGATTAATCACCCCGTAGGAGCGGGCTTGCCCGCGAATAGCGCGCTATCGGCTTAAAACCCGACCTACGCGCGGGCTAGGGTGCGCAGGTTCTCTAGCACCGCTGCCTCGCCACGCACTTGGAAAAACGCACCGGCAGCGTCGGCGCGCTCCGAGATGACCGCGCAGCGCGCGAATATCTCGCCGCGCCGGCAGGGGATTGGAAAAGTGGCGAGGCGGCAATAGAGATTGCGCCGAAAACAGCCCTCTTCCACCATCGCCGTCAGGTCGCGGTGGGTTGCCGCCGGCCGCCGCTTCGACCAGACTGCCCTTGCGTTGGGCGGCAGCGGTGAAGGCGCCTTTTTCGTAGCCAAACAATTCCGATTCGAACAGGCTTTCGGTCATGCCGGAGCAGTCCACCGGCACGCACGGCTTGTCGTAATGGTGCGAGATTTCGTAGCAGGTGCGACAGATGATCTCGCTCGGGTTGCCGAAGGCGTGCTTGTAGGCGGAGTTGGCGGACAGGATGCGGTAATCCGGATCGACCAGGATGCGCGGTTCGGGCAAGGCTTCGAGAGGGCGAGGCGTTCACCAGGGAAGGGTGGCATGACAATGCTGTCATGAAAGAAAGACAATATTGTCAGTCTCGTTTCATCGCCAGCGCACTTTCAGCCAGCATGTAATATAAATTCGTTATTTAACAGTTTGTTGCATAATTCTTGTTTGATGGCACAACTTTTGCTGTGTTCATTGCATTTCAATAACCCAGCAAGCTGACATGAAACGACTCTGGCATCGCCCCCTGACCCGCGAACTGATGGTTGTTCTCGCCGTCAAGCTGGCGATGCTCAACGGCATGCTGTGCGAGGCGCGCGAGTGTGCATTGCAAAACGCTAACAAAGCAAAGGACTGACATGCAAATCGCCGTCACCAGCCAGAACCGCAAGACCGTCACCGGCCACGCCGGAAAATGCCGCAAGTTCTGGGTCTATGAAATGAAAGGCCGCGAGGTCCGCAGCAAAAACCTGTTGGAATTTCCCATCGAGCAGTGTTTCCACGAAAGCCACGGCGACGCGCCCCACCCGCTGGATGGGGTGAATGTGCTGATTACGGGTGGCATGGGCACCGGCCTGCAACAGCGCCTGAAGCAGAAAGGCATCCTCGCTGTGGCGACTGCGGAAACCGACCCGGAACGCGCCGTCGCCGCCTGGCTCGATGGTAGCCTGATCGAACTGCCGCCGGATACACAGCACGGCCATGGCCACGATCATGGGCATAGCCACGGCAAAACCATGCCGATCACGACCTTGAGCGCCAACACCATTTTTTCGCAACCACTGAAGGGATGACCATGAAGCAAACCCTGCTGCAAGAGAAATATCCCGTATTCGTCGCCGAAATCGACAAGAACGAGACCGACTGCAAGACCGTCGAAGATGTGGTCGTCTACCTGAAGGCCAAGATCGCCGAGAAAGAGAAGGTCCAGTTCATCGGCGTGTTCGATCATTACGCCCACACCAAAGGTATCGGCGGCGAGATCAACCCGGACATCAAGGCCGCGGTGGATGTGATCTTCTGCTTCGGCTTCGCTCTGCCCAACCCGCAGGTGCTCGCCGTGCGCCCACGCTCCATCGGCGTGGCCGACATGGGCGACAAATTCGTCATCAGCTTCCTGGAAGCGCCGATGAAACCCGCCAACGACGCGATGGAGGCCTGGGTCAAGGGCTTGCGCAAGCTATGAACCAACGCCTGTCTCTCCTTGCTGCGCTGGCCGCCCTGGCGGCCTGGCCGGCTCTCGCCGCCGATCTAGAAGTCGCCGTACACGCGGTGCGTGGCGGCGAAGGTCAGGTCAAGCTGATGCTGTTCGATCGCGAGGACGGCTTCCGCAAGGAGGACAAGGCGCGCCAGGTGCTGGCCCTGCCGGCGGCCGCCGGCACGGGCGTGTTCCGCGACTTGCCGCCCGGCCGCTATGCGGTGATCGCCTATCACGATGAAAACGGCGACGGCAAACTCAACCTGCGCTTTGGCATGTTCCCGAAAGAGGGCTATGGCTTGAGCAACAACCCCAAGATTTCCGGCCCGCCCAAATTCAATGACGCGGTTTTCGAAGTGCTGGAAGCCGGTAAGCGCATCGCCATTCATCTCGCTTACTGAAAGCCATGGCCAATCTACCCAATAGATTGCCGTATTCAATACAATCAATTTTACAAGTGGAGCCGGAACCCGGATACTGCGCTCCATTAGCAATTGCTAATGTATCTTTGCGGATAGACCCTCAACCCAAATTAAAGGAAACATTATGTCTGATGTGAACGCCTCCCCCGTTATGCCCCGCCTCAATGAAGCCGCCCCTGACTTCGAAGCCAAGACCACGCACGGCGTGAAGAAATTGTCCGACTACAAAGGCAAGTGGCTGGTGCTGTTCTCCCACCCAGCCGACTTCACGCCGGTATGCACCACCGAGTTCATGGCCTTCGCCAAGTACTACCCGGAGTTCCAGAAGCTCAATTGCGAATTGATCGGCCTGTCCATCGACAGCTACTACGCTCACGTCGCCTGGGTGCGCAACATCAAGGAGAAATTCGGCGTCGAGATCCCCTTCCCGATCATCGAAGACCTGTCGATGAAAGTCGCCAAGGACTACGGCATGATCATGCCGGGCGCATCCGACACCTCAGCGGTGCGCGCGACCTTCATCATCGACCCCAACGGCGTGTTGCGCGCGATGGTGTATTACCCGATGAGCAACGGCCGCTCGATTGCCGAGTTTGTCCGACTGGTTGCGGCGATGCAGACCTCCGACGCCAACAAGGTCGCCACGCCGGAAGGCTGGCAGCCGGGCGACAAGGTCATCGTGCCGCCGCCGCAGGATGTGAACGCCGCCGAAGCCCGCATGAGCGAAGGCCATGAGTGCGTCGACTGGTACTTCTGCAAGAAATCGCTGTAAGCATCAAACCTTGAGAACAGGCCGGATTCCCGGCCTGTCTATTTTAAATACATGGAGCACGCATGAAACACACCCTTATCACGACCGCCATTCTCTTTGCCGCATTGATCGGCGCCAGCCAGGCTGCCGAAAAACCCGCCGACCCGGCAAGACAGACGGCCTGGAATTTGTATCTGGATTCGCGTGAAGCCCACGACATGAAAGTTGCCCAAGGCGACAAGGTGCTGTTCGTGGATGTGCGCGACCCCATCGAAATCATGTTCACCGGATTTACCGACATGGTGGACATCAACATCCCGATCCAGACCGCCGACCGCAGCCGCTGGAATGCCAAAAAACCCGTCTTCAATATGGACGCCAACCCGCGCTTCGAAGCCGACATTGCCGCAGCTCTGGAAGCGCGCGGCCTTGGCAAGGACGTACCGATCATGATCATGTGCCGTTCCGGTGGTGAGCGCGGCGCACCCAGCGCCAAGGCGTTGGAAGGCAAAGGCTACAAGTCGGTCTATGTCGTGGTGGATGGCTTCGAGGGCGATACCGTAAAATCCGGCGAACGCAAAAACTGGCGCACGGTAAACGGCTGGAAGAATTCCGGCCTGCCCTGGAGTTACCAGCTCAACAAAGACAAGCTGTATCTGCCGCGTTAAGGCGCTGTACGACTGACTGACTCACGATTTCTGTTCCGTTCCCCCGCCAGCCTGACTGGTTTTCTTCTTAATCTGCAATTCATTAAAGGAATCCACATGCACTTCTCCCGTTCTCTACTCGCCCTCTCCGTTGCGGCGCTGCTTGCCATGCCGTTGCCTGCGACTGCCTCCCCGGCCGCCCCCGCCCCTCTCACCCTGGGTGAGCAGTTCATCGTGCGCGCCTATGCCGGGCAGCTCGAAGCACTGGCTGTCAGCAAGGTCATCAAGGCCCAAACACTAGGCATCGCCGTCAACAATAGCACCATCTGCGTCGCCCTGGCAGGCTCGCTGGCGGGTGGTTTTGTTGCCAGCAACAAGGATGACGGCCTCGCCGCCACCAAGGCTGGAGAGCCGCCAGTGCGCCGTCTGGACATCGTCGCTTACAACCAGCCGAGTGACGCGACCAACGCCGTCGGCAGTTTCAAGGACAAGGATGCCATCGCGCTGCTGTTCGGCGGCCAAGTGAGCGAGGCGGATAACTACGCCTCGGTGCGCAATACGCTGGTTGAACTGGCCAAGGTCGATTATTCTGGCGCGATCTTCCTGCACCTGACCGTCGCGGCCAAGAAGTGGGTTGAAAAGGCCGCCACCGAGGACAAGGCCGTCGCCGCCTATCTGACCAAGAAGAACAATGTTTACGCCCTGGCGGTCAATGTTGAGCAGAAGAAAGGCTTTGTGAATCAACTCAGCTTCAAGGATGGCAAGCAGAATGTCGCCAAGGCGGCCTTTGAGACCGCGTTGAACGACGGTTTCCTGGACCTGTTCAAGCGTCGCCTGATTGCCCCTGCCATTTAACGCTGTCCCCTGCCCCAACCGGGGCGGGTATCTCACCCTAGGAGCCCGACATGTTCAATCCCATCACCATCCCCTTCGGCAGCAAGATGCTGTTCAACGCGGTCAAGCTCAAACCCGGCGTCACCCCCAGTGATATCGAATTGGCGCTCGGCGAGATGTGCCATGTAGTCAAGGAAACCTATGGCAACGAGGCCGGTGGTTTTATCGCCGGGCAGGTGTTTTCCTATGCCGGTTTCATCAGCCAGGAGGGTTCCGTCAACTCACTGAAGGAGCCTGACTATGATGTCGCCATCGTCACCTATTGGGCCTCGTTCGAGCAGCACGAAAAATCACATGCGGACAAGACCTTCAACGACAAGTTCAGCGCCTTGGCCGAGAAGTGCAGCGCCTCCTTCGAGCTGGGTTTCGACATGCTGTGGCAGGGCGTGCCCGGCGAATAACACCGCATGACCCTCGTCATCCTCTTCAGCCTGCTCGGCAGCGTCGGCGCCATGGGCGGGGCGGCGCTGCTGCTGGCGTTTCCGGACGCGATGCGGCAACGCCTGCTGCCTTGCCTGCTGTCTTACGCCACCGGCACGCTGCTGGGCGCGGCCTTCCTGGGGATGATCCCGAAGGCATTGGAAAAAGCGGCGCCGCTTGCTATCTCCGGCACGGTGCTGGCCGGCCTAGTGATCTTTTTCATTCTGGAGAAGCTGGTCATCTGGCGTCACTGCCATGGCGAAGACTGCGAAGAACACGGCCATCAGGGCGGGGCGCTCATCCTGGTCGGTGATGCCTTCCACAACTTTGTCGACGGCGTGGTGATCGCTGCCGCCTTTCTCACCTCCGTACCGCTGGGCATCGCCACTGCGCTCGCCGTCATCGCCCACGAAATCCCGCAGGAACTGGGCGATTTCGCCATCCTGCTGCACAGTGGCTTGAGCAAGGCGCGGGCCTTTGCCTACAACCTGCTGTCGTCGCTCGCCACCTTGCCCGGCGCGCTGGTCGGTTGGTACTGGCTGGCCGATGTGCGCCAGGCCATCCCCTATGTGCTGGCGATTTCCGCCGCCAGCTTTATTTACATCGCCGTGGCTGACCTGGTGCCCGGCCTGCACCGCCACACGACATTGAAATCCAGCCTGACCCAGGTGGCGCTGTTGCTGGCTGGGATCGCCACCATTGCCTTCTTCCGCTTCGGACACTGAAAAGACCGTGCCTTCAGTTGCGTCCCGCGCCCCGTTTTAAAAAACCTCTTGGATAGCCCCATGAAAATCCCGCAATCGCTTCGTTATCTCAGCATTCTGGCCCTGGTCGAGGGCGCTTCGCTGGTCGCTCTGGTCGGCGTTGCCATGCCGCTCAAGTATTACGCCGACCTGCCCGAGGCCGTGCGCATGATCGGCATGATTCATGGCGCGCTGTTTCTGCTCGCGACCGCCACGCTGGCGTGGGTTCTGTCGCGCGGGCATCTCCCGACATCGAAAGGCGCCAGCGTGTTCGTCGCCTCGCTGATCCCGTTCGCCGGTTTGTGGTCGCACCGCATGCTGGCCCGCAACATCAAGGAAAGGGGCTGACATGAGCACGCCATCGGAAAAGGGTAGCGAGCCCGCTCGCCGTGCTGACCATAGTGATCGCCATACGGGTAACGCGTACTCTGATTGCGGTGACGCAGCGCGAGATTTGCGTGGAAGGACATTGATGATCGAACTACACCAGTTCCGGCCTTTCTGGGGTCTGCCCAACGCCAGCCCCTTTTGCATGAAGGCGGAGACCTATCTGCGTTACCGCCAGATCCCCTATGTTGTAGTTCCTAGTGGACCAAGAAAGTCGCCCACCGGCAAAATCCCCTACATCGTTGAGCATGGTCGGAGCATTACCGACTCCGAGGACATCATCGCCCACTTCGAGAAGCGACAAGATTCCCACCTGGACGAGGGTTTGAGCGAGGCCATGCGAGCAACCGCCTTTTGCGTGCGAGAGTTGGTGGAGGACCGCCTGTACTGGCAGATCACCTACATGCGCTGGGGCGACCCGACCGGCTGGGCGGTATTCAAGCCGGACCTGGTGAAGTACCTGCCACTGGGAATGCGCGGTCCCGTGCTGTTCCTGCTGCGCCGGCGACTGCTCGGACAGATGCGCCAGAGGGGGCTTTCCAGCGCGAACCCCCAAGGCGCCTATAGCCAAGGAAAAACCATACTGAACGCGCTGGCGGGCCTGCTGGGAGACCAGCCCTATTTCCTCGGCGCAGCCCCACGCAGCCTGGACATGAGCGTATATGCCTTTCTCGCCAACATCCTGGACCAGCCCCACGACAATCCGCTCCAATCTCACGCCAGGACGCTCACCAACCTGGGCGGCTACAGTGAGCGCATGAAGGCGCTGTGCTGGCAGGGCTGGCAGGGCTGAAATGCAACAAATTACACTCGAAGGCCGCTTATGTCAGCCTAGTTGTCACAGTGATCATGCGGCCTCTCGTTCTTCTATCACGAAGGATGTCGGACTGCTGGAAAAGATGGGATTGATCGTGTCGTAGCGCCGTACCAACCCTGGTCAGGGCGTTGAAAAAGTGCTGCGCTTGATCGCACCTAAAAGCGAGAGGGTGGCGACGCTGGGATAACCTTGGCGGATTTGTGATAGTGAATCGTTGTGAAAATCCTACGCGCGGGCTAGGACGCGCAGATGCTCTAGCACCGCTGCCTCGCCACGCACTTGGAAAAACGCACCGGCATCGTCGGCGCGCTCCGAGAGGACCGCGCAGCGCGCGAATATCTCGCCGCGTAGTTGCTGTGCTGACCACGGCAGAAAAATCTCGGCCTCAACTTGATCGCGTTGAAAAAAGGCCACGATGGCCTGATGCAACTTTGCGATGTCGTTAGTGCTGCGTGCGCTCATGATGAGGGCGTCGGGGTAACTGAGGCGTAGCGCGGCGGTGAGTTCGGCTTGCGCAGCGCTGTCGCCCGCATGGTCGATCTTGTTGAAGATGCGGATGCGCGGCACCTCGTGCGCGCCGATCTCGTTTAGGACCGCGTGGGTGGTGGCGATCTGCCGCTCAAAACCGGGATCGCTGGCGTCGATAACATGGAGGAGCAGTGACGCGTCCAGCGCCTCTTCGAGTGTGGATTTGAATGACGCAACCAAACCGTGCGGCAAGTTTTTGATGAAACCGACCGTGTCGCTGACTAGTACGCGCGGGATGCTCTCGGGCAACAGGCTGCGCACGGTGGTGTCGAGGGTCGCGAATAGCTTGTCGGCGACCAGCACCTCGCTGCCGGTGAGCGCGCGCATCAAGGTGGATTTTCCCGCGTTGGTGTAGCCGACCAAGGCCACGCTGGCCAGTGTCTGGTTCGCCACGCGCCGCGCCCGTTGTGTCTTGCGTTCGAGTTCCATCGCCACGATCTCTTTTTGCAGTTCGGAGATGCGATCACGGTTTTTGCGTTTATCTAATTCGGTATGCGACTCGCCGGCCCCGCGTCCGCCCACGCCGCTGCGCTGCCGCCCCTGTGGTCCCGCGAGTTTTGCCGCTTCGCGCAGGCGTGGCGCTAGGTAGCCCAGTCTGGCGATCTCCACTTGCGCACGGGCGGCGGGGGAACGGGCATTGCGGTGGAATATTTCTAGGATGACCATGGTGCGATCCATCACCTGACAGCCGACCTCTTTTTCGAGGTTGCGTGCCTGCGAGGGCGTGATTTCGTGGTCAACGAGGAGGAGGTCGATCGCTTCAACCGAGACATCGGCGTCAGACTTCGCGTCAGTTTCCATGTCAGTTTCCATGAGGGCCTCGCCCAGTTCGGGGTCGGCGGTCGTGAGCGTATTGACGAAATGGCGCATCTCGGCACGCTTGCCGATGCCCAGATAGGCGGCCCTGTCGAAGCTCGCGCGTTTTTGTACGAAACTGCGGGTGACCTTAAATCCCAGCGTCTTGGCTAGATCGCGCAACTCCGCCAGCGAGGCCGCAAATTCAACATCGCTTACACCCGGCAGTTGCACCGCCGCGACGATGGCATAGGCGGGTGGGGTTTCTTCTTCTTTAGGCATCATGGGGAGGCGATCAGTATTCTGCTGGGGTGTGGAGAGGGGTGCTAAAAACCTCTTTCAAGCGGCGCAGTATACACCGGCCCGTGCGCCCTAGAGCGTGAGCCAGATCCACAGGGGCAACGAGATCATGAAGCCTAGGCTGGACAGCCCCGCCGTGAGGGCGGCGGCGCGGACATCCAGGTGAAAACGATCGGCAAACGAGGCGGCCATGATCATGGTGGGCATGGCGACCTCTAACACGCCGGCCTGTTGCGCGATACCGATCTCGCCCGCGCTGTTGCCGTAGAGGGCGTGGGCCGCCAGCCACGCGCAGAGCGGTGCCACGACGAGTTTGACGAGGACGGCGATGCCAATGGGTAGGGTAGGACGCAAGCGGCCCCACGGGATGGAGAGGCCGAGGGTGAAGAGCATGAGCGGGATGGTGGCCATGCCCATGAAGCGGGCGGCCTTGATCAACGGTTCGACATCGAGGCCGCTGAAGTTGACGGCAAACCCCAAGATGAAGCCCCAGGTGGGCGGTAGTTTGAGGACGGTGCTGAACAAGCTGCTTGCCTGGCCGTGTTCGTGCCCCAGTCGGGTGGCGATCCAGACGCCGAAGGTCCATAACAGCGGCGTAGAGGCCATGAGATCGGCGAAGGCGGCGTAGGTTTCGCCTTGCGGACCGAACAAGAACCCTAGGGTGGGGAGACCCATGAACATGACATTGGCGAAGATGGCGGCGAGCAAGATGGCGGCGCGCGTCTCGCGGCTGAGGTTGCGGCCTATGGGCGAGAGGTACAGGATGGGATAGAGGATGGCGAAACCGCTGGCAATGCCCACGGCCGTAATTAGCGGCACGGAGAGGAGTTGGGCGTCGATCTCGGCTTGCGCGGCGAGGGCAAAGAGTAGCGGCGGGGCAAAGACATCGATGACGACGCGGTTGAGGTCGGTGCGTAGTTTTTCGGCCGGGATCTGTGGCCGCATCCGTACCCAAAGCCCACCGGCCGCGACGAGTAGCGCGATGGGGAGCCAAACTTGCAGGGCGAGTTGGAGGAAAAAGGCCGCAGACATAGGAGGGGATTATCCCAGAAATAGCTATCCCTTTCACGCACATCGCGTAGGAGCGGGACGCGTTTATAGAAGTGCCCTAGCGTGTAGGAGCGGGCTTGCCCGCGAATAGCGAACAGAATAGCGAACAGCGCTTATTCCAGTCCCAGTTCTTGTATCTTGCGTGTCAGGGTGTTGCGGCCGCAGCCTAGGGCCTGCGCGGCTTCGATGCGCCGGCCGCCGGTGTGGGCGAGGGCGGTGCGGATGAGGATGCGTTCGAGGTCGGCGGCGAGCGTGGTCATGATGCCGTTGTCGCCGTTGTTCAGGCGTTGTTGCACCACGGTCGTTAAGGCGGCCTCCCAACTCGTGCCGCCTGCGCTCTCTGTGCCGGGCAGGACGGGCGCATCGGGCGTGAGATCTTTGACCTCGATGGTCTGTCCCGGCGCCATGACGGTGAGGCGGTGACAGAGATTTTCGAGTTCGCGCACATTGCCGGGGAAACGCATCCTCGCCATGGCCTGCATGGCGGCATCAGCGATCTGTTTGGTCTCCACGCCGAGGCTGGTCGCGCTCTTTGCCAAGAAATGCCGTGTCAGCGGGGTGATGTCTTCGCGGCGCTCGCGTAAGGCGGGGAGTTGGATGCGGATGACATTGAGGCGGTGAAACAGGTCTTCGCGGAAGCCGTTGTCTTGGACGCGGGCCTCGAGGTCTTGGTGGGTGGCGGCGATGACGCGGACATCGACGCGCACCGGGGTGTGGCCGCCGACACGGTAGAACTCGCCCTCGGCGAGGACGCGCAATAAGCGGGTTTGCAGCTCGGCCGGCATGTCGCCGATCTCGTCGAGGAAGAGGGTGCCGCCGTCGGCTTGTTCAAAACGACCCCGGCGCGAGGCCGTCGCGCCGGTGAAGGCGCCGCGTTCGTGGCCGAAGAGTTCGGATTCGAGTAGGTCGCGCGGGATGGCGGCGGTGTTGAGGGCGATGAACGGCTTTTTGTTCCGTGGGCTATGTTGGTGCAAGGCCTGAGCGACCAGTTCTTTGCCGGTGCCGGTCTCGCCGGTGATGAGGACGGTGGCCTGGCTGTTGGCGAGGCGACCGATGATGCGGAAGACCTCTTGCATCGCCGGGGCTTGGCCGAGTAGGGCCTGGCCGTTGGCTTCTACCGCAGCGACGACCGCCTCGCTTGGGCCTTCTGCGAGGGCGCGGTGGATAAGGCTGAGGGCCTGGGTGATGTCGAAGGGTTTGGGTAGGTATTCAAAGGCGCCGCCTTGGTAGGCGGAGACGGCCGAATCGAGGTCGGAATAGGCGGTCATGACGATGACGGGGAGGCGTGGGTGACTCGCCTTGACGGCCTCCATGAAGGCGAGGCCGTCCATGCCGGGCATGCGGATGTCGGTGAGGATGGCGCCGGGTTTGTCGTTGGCGTTGCGGTCATTGAGGCTGGCTAAGGCCTCGTCGGCGGTGTCGAAGACGCGGTGGGCGAGGCCTTCGCGTTGTAAGGCCTTTTGCAGGACCCAGCGGATGGATTGGTCGTCGTCGATGATCCAGACGGGTTTCATAGTTTGACCTCAGGAAGGGTGATCACGGGGAGATAGATAGAGAAACAGGTGTTGCCCGGGACGCTGTCGACATGGATCGCGCCTTGGTGGCGTTGGATGTAGGTCTGCGCCAGGGTGAGGCCGAGTCCGGAGCCGCCATTGCGACCGGAGACTAAGGGGAAGAAGAGGGTGTCTTTCATCGCGTCGGGGATGCCGGGGCCGTTGTCGCAGACATCGATGCGGAGGGCGAGTGGCCAGCGTTTCATGGCCAAGGTGACTTGGCGGGCGACGCGCGTGGCGAGGCGGATCTGGCCGCTGCCGCCGATGGCTTGTGCGCCGTTGCGGGCGATGTTGAGCAGGGCTTGGATGAGTTGCTCTTGGTCGCCGTGAATCGTGGGCAGGCTGGTATCGTAATCGCGGCGGATGCTCAGTTGGGGGTATTCAGCGAGGAGGAGACTGCGCACCCGTTCTAAGACTTCGTGCACATTCAGCGGGCGAATGTCGGGGCGGCGGGCGGGGGCGAGCATGCGATCGAGTAAGGCTTGTAGGCGTTCAGTCTCTTTGATGATGACGCCGGTGTATTCGGTCAGGTCGGTGGCGTCGCCGAGTTCGGCCTCTAAGAGTTGCGCCGCGCCGCGGATGCCGCCCAAGGGGTTGCGAATCTCGTGTGCGAGTTGGCGCAGCAACATCTGGCTGGCTTGCGCTTGGTTCAAGGTGTGTTCTTCGTGGGCGATACGGCTGCCGCCGGCGTGGGGGTGAAACTCGATCAGGACGCGGCCAGACGGTACCTCTAAGGGTGAGACGGTGAGGCTGACCTCGTGGCGTTGCGGCCCGATGGTGAAGGCGAGGGTGTGTTCGGTGACGCCGAGCTGGGTGTCGCGGACTTGGTGCACGATGCGCTCTAGGGCGGCGCCGGTGGCGAGTTGGGCGAGGCCGCGTTGCCGGGCGTGGCGCGCCGAGATGCCGAGTAGGTTTTCACCGGCGGGGTTGATCTGGGCGATTTGATCGTCGGCCTCCACCACGAGGATGGCGGTGGTGAGTGGGTCTATGCCGATGAGATCGTCAGAAGGGTTAGGGGTCATGGGGATGACTATGCAAGAAGCTTGCCAACGATGATTTTGAGGCGGGCAGGGCGTTGCCCGTGGGCTTTACGGCGCAGTATAAGGGCGTTTGCACTGTTTTGGTGCGTTATGTGCGGTGGGGGCGACCTGCGCGGTTGCGGCGATAAAAAAGGCGGCCCGGAGGCCGCCTTGATCGGTGTTACCTAAGCGGTTACAACGAGTAGTACATCTCAAACTCGACCGGGTGGGTGGTCATGCGGAAGCGGGTGACTTCGCCCATCTTGAGCTCGATGTAGGACTCGATCCACTCTTTCGAGAAGACGCCGCCACGGGTCAGGAACTCGTGGTCGCCGGCCAAGTTGTCCAAGGCCATTTCGAGGCTGGAGCAGACCTTGGGGATGTTGGCTTCTTCTTCCGGCGGCAAGTCATAGAGGTTCTTGCTGGCGGCATCGCCTGGGTGGATCTTGTTTTGGATACCGTCTAGGCCAGCCATCATCAGGGCGGAGAAGCACAGATACGGGTTCGCGGACGGGTCCGGGAAACGGGTCTCAATGCGGCGAGCCTTGTCGCTAGACACATGCGGGATGCGGATAGAGGCGGAGCGGTTGCGCGCCGAGTAGGCCAGCATGACCGGGGCTTCATAGCCCGGAACCAGACGCTTGTAGGAGTTGGTGCCCGGGTTGGTGATGGCGTTGAGGGCCTTGGCGTGCTTGATGATGCCGCCGATGTAGAACAGGGCCAACTCGGAGAGGCCAGCATAACCGTTGCCCGCGAACAGGTTTTTGCCGTCTTTCCAGATCGACTGGTGCACATGCATGCCAGAGCCGTTGTCGCCGACGATGGGTTTAGGCATGAAGGTCGCGGTCTTGCCGTAACTGTGCGCGACATTGTGGACGACATATTTGAGGATCTGGGTCCAGTCAGCGCGTTTTACCAAGGTGGAGAACGCGGTGCCGATCTCGCATTGGCCGGCGGTGGCGACTTCGTGGTGATGAACCTCGACCGGTACGCCCATCTCTTCGAGGGCCAGGCACATCGCGCCACGGATGTCATGCAGGGAATCGACCGGCGGGACGGGGAAATAGCCGCCCTTGATGCCCGGACGGTGGCCCATGTTGCCGCCTTCGTATTTTTTAGCGGAGGACCATGCGGCCTCTTCGGACTCGATGTGGACATGGGTGCCGGACATGTCGGTGCCCCAGGTGACGGAGTCGAAGATGAAGAATTCGGGTTCCGGGCCGAAGTAGGCGGTGTCGCCGATGCCGGTGGATTTGAGGTAGGCCTCCGCGCGCTTGGCGATGGAGCGCGGGCAACGGTCGTAGCCCTTGCCGGTGTCCGGCTCGATCACATCGCAGGACAGGATCAGGGTGGCCTCGTCCATGAACGGGTCGATGTTAGCGGTGGCCGGATCCGGGATCAGCAGCATGTCGGAGGCTTGGATGCCCTTCCAACCGGCGATCGAGGAACCGTCGAAGGCGTGACCTTCGGTGAACTTGTCTTCGTTAAAGTGCGAGAGTGGCACGGTGACATGCTGCTCTTTGCCCAGGGTATCGGTGAAACGGAAATCGACAAACTTAATATCGTTGTCCGCGATCATTTTCATTACATCAGCGACGACCATCTTGTAACTCCTTAAAATATTGACTATGAGATCGAATAAAACCCGGGAATATGAAGCAGGAATCGTGCCACATAAGTGACACCCCCATGTAGCCCCAGCAAACACCAACTAGCATTGTGCCACAGGGAAAATACGGCGGCCTTATATTTTTTTATGCGTCAATGCAAGGCATGAATGCACCATTGTGGTGCGTGCCGAGTGGAGTGGTTTGAATTAGAATCGTGTCTTTGTGTGGGCATCATTATGACTGACCGCTATGCCGTTTTTGGCCACCCCATAGGCCATTCCAAGTCGCCGCGTATCCATGCCGCTTTTGCCGCGCAGACGGGGCAGGCGGTGACTTATACGGCGATTGAAGCGCCCTTGGACGGTTTTGCGGCGGCGCTGGCCGCCTTTCGTGTCGAGGGTGGGCGGGGCGCGAATGTGACTGTGCCGTTCAAAGAGCAGGCCTTTCGGCTGGCGACGCGCTTAAGCGGGCGGGCTGCACGGGCGGGGGCGGTCAATACGCTGGCCTTTAACGGGGATGATATTTATGGCGATAACACGGATGGTGCCGGTCTGGTGCGCGACCTGACGCAAAATCTGGGCGTGGCGTTAGCGGGTAAGCGTATCGTGGTGTTGGGCGCGGGCGGGGCGACGCGTGGCGTGTTGGGGCCGTTGCTGGCCGAACGGCCGGCGGCGGTGTTTGTGGCTAATCGCACGGCGGCGAAGGCGGTGGCCTTGGCTGCGGAGTTCGGCTGTGTCGGCGGAGGTTTTGCGGAGATCCCTTTGCTGCCGTTTGATGTGGTGATCAACGCGACGGCGGCGAGTCTGGCCGGTGAGTTGCCGCCGTTAGCCGAAAATGTGTTCGCGCCCGGAGCAACGGCCTACGACATGATGTATGGCCGCGAGACGCCATTTATGGCCTTTGCCCGCGCACACGGTGCGCAGGTGGCCGATGGGCTGGGGATGCTGGTGGAACAGGCGGCGGAGGCCTTTGCCCTGTGGCGCGGGGTACATCCCGAGACGGCGTCGTTGTTGGCGTCGTTGCGTGCGGAGTTGGGGGCATGATCAAGCGTATCCTGTATTACGCGCTGATCGCCTTCGCCCTGTTGCAGGGTTGGTATCTGGGTCATGTCCTGTGGTGGATGCACTTCAACCCCAGCGAGACGGCCTTCATGGAGGCGGGCTTGGAACGCTTGCAGGAGAAACGCCCCGATGCCACGCTCAAATATCGTTGGGTGGATTACGGGCGCATCTCTATCCATCTTAAACGCGCCGTGGTGGCGGCCGAAGACAGCAGCTTCATCGCTCACGAGGGCTTTGATTGGGAGGGCATGGAGAACGCCCTGGAGAAAAACATCAAAAAGGGTCGTATCGTCGCGGGGGGCTCGACCATCAGCCAGCAATTGGCCAAAAACCTGTTTCTGTCAGCCTCGAAAAACCCCTTTCGTAAGGTGCAAGAGGCGGTGATTACGCTGATGATCGAGACGCTGTGGAGCAAGCACCGTATCTTGGAGGTCTATCTCAATGTCATCGAGTGGGGTAATGGCGTCTACGGCGCGGAGGCGGCGGCGCGGCGTTACTTTAAGAGTACGGCGGCGAGCCTCGGCCCGGGCGAGGCGGCGCATCTGGCGGCGATGATCCCTAATCCGCGTTTCTATGAGACGCATCGCAGCGCACGCGGTTTATTGAAACGGCAGGGCATCATCGCCGCAAGGATGTATCAGGTGACGGTGCCACGCTAGCCTGTTAGTCGATCATAAAGCGGTGTTACTATCGCCCCTCCTGTGAGAGACCCTATGAGCCAGATTCAAGAGATACACAGTAAGGATCATGTCGAGGACAGCCTGCGACAGGTGACCGATATCATCAGCCGGCAGAAGCTGGTGGAGTCGCTCGTCCACAAGCAGGAAGGGCCGCGCCACGATCTGGTTGAGGCCTTGGTGCACAAGCAGAATCTCGTCGAGTTGCAGAAAAAACTCGACCTGTTGCATCCGGCCGATGTGGCGTACATCTTGGAGGCCTTGCCGATCGAGGACAGGCTTTTGGTCTGGGAACTGGTCAAGGCCGATTGCGATGGTGACATCCTCCTTGAGGTCTCTGACGCGGTGCGCGAGTCGCTCATCGAGACGATGGACAACCGCGAGTTGGTCGCCGCCGCCGCCAGCCTAGATACCGATGAGATCGCCGATCTGGCACCGGATCTGCCTAAGGATGTTGTTCAAGAATTGATGAAATCGCTGGACGCGGCCAAGCGCGCCCAAGTGGAAAGCTCGCTGTCGTACGCGGAAGACTCGGTCGGCGGCTTGATGGATTATGACTTTGTCACCATCCGCGCCGATGTCACCCTAGAGGCGGCCTTGCGTTATCTGCGCCTGATGGGCGACCTGCCGCAGCATACCGACAAGCTCTTTGTGGTCGAACGCAACGGTCGCTTGATCGGTACGCTGCCCTTAAAACGCATGTTGGTGCATGACCCCGAGGCGCATGTCGCGGCGGTGATGAGCGATGACCCCGTGGTCTTTCACCCGTCCGATGAGGCGGATGACGCGGCCCAGGCCTTTGAGCGCTACGACTTGGTGACCGCGCCTGTGGTCGATGCCAAAGGGGTGTTGGTTGGTCGTCTGACGGTCGATGTGATGCTGGACTTTATCCGCGCCAAGGCGGAGGCGGATATGTTGCAGGTCGCTGGCCTGCGCGAAGAAGAAGATATGTTTTCGACGGTCTGGAAGGCGGCCAAGAACCGTTGGCTGTGGCTGGGGATCAACCTTTGTACCGCCTTGATCGCCTCGCGCGTGGTCGGCGCGTTTGAAGGTTCGATTGCGCAACTCTCCGCCCTTGCCGCCTTGATGCCCATCGTCGCCGGCATGGGCGGCAATGCGGGCAGTCAGACGCTGACGCTGGTGGTGCGGGGTCTCGCTTTGAATATCATTTCCAAAAAAAACGCCAATCGCCTGATGTTGAAAGAGTTGGGTATCTCTGTGTTGAACGGGGTGGTTTGGGGCGGCATCATGGGCGTGGTGACCTATTTCTTGTACCGTGATCTTCCGCAGGCCCTGCCCTTGGCCTTGGTGATGACGGCGGCGATGTTGCTCAACCTAATGCTTTCGGCCCTGGCCGGCTATTGGGCACCCAACATCATCGTCCGCCTAGGTCACGACCCGGCCTTCGGTGCCCATGTCTTGCTGACCTTTATTACCGATTCGATGGGCTTTTTTATCTTCCTCAGCCTAGCGACGGTGTTTTTGTTGTAGGAGCCAGCTTGCTGGCGAATGGGGTGGCGGCGTGATGTGTGCCGTTCGCGGGCAAGCCCGCTCCTACGGGGTGCTGCGTAGCGGTGGATGTTCGTAGGAGCCAGCTTGCTGGCGAAGCGGGGGTGGTTACGGGCGCGTTAGGCGAATGCCGCGTCGATCATCGCGCACCAGATGTGGCCGATGAGGATGTGACATTCTTGGATGCGGGCGGTGTCGTGCGCGGGGACGATGAGGGCGTGATCGCAGAGGCCGTTTAAGACCCCGCCGTCACGGCCGACGAGGCCTAGCGTGGTGACGCCCATCGCCTTTGCGGCGCTGACGGCGGCGACGACATTGGGGCTGCTGCCGCTGGTGGTGATGCCGATCAGACAGTCGCCGGGTCGTGCTAAGGCCTCGACCTGGCGCGAAAAGATGCGCTCGAAACCGAAGTCGTTGCCGATCGCGGTGAGGGCCGAGGTGTCGGTGGTCAAGGCGATGGCGGGGAGGCCGCGACGGGTGGTCTCGAAACGGCAGGTGATCTCGGTGGCGATGTGTTGCGCATCGCTCGCGCTGCCGCCGTTGCCGCAGAGAAATAGCGTGCGACCTGCTTTTAGCGTGGCCACGATGAGGTTGCCGCAGGCCTCGATCTGCGTCGGGTCTAGGCTGTCGATGGCGGCACGGTGGGCGTTGAGGATGGCCAGAATAGGAGACATGGTTTTGAGTTGCGGCTAGAATCCGCATATTGATGGCGTTATGCCCATTGTACCGTGGACTTAATCCTTTATGAACTTACCTGATTTTGCCCGTGCCCGTTTGCTGATCGTCGGGGATGTCATGCTCGATAGCTATTGGCATGGTGCGACCTCGCGCATCTCGCCCGAGGCGCCGGTGCCGGTGGTGCGCGTAGAACACGAGGAGGCGCGTCTGGGCGGTGCGGGCAATGTGGCCTTGAACGCCGCGATGCTGGGCGCACAGACGCAGTTGCTCGGCCTGGCCGGAGAGGACGCGGCGGCCGATCAGATCGAGACCTTGTTGCGCGCGCGCGGCGTGGCCTGTCAGTTACAACGCGTGCCGGGCAGCAAAACCATCACCAAGCTGCGTGTGGTGTCGCGTCACCAGCAGTTGATTCGCCTCGATTTTGAAGACCATTTTCCGCACTGGGACGCCGCCGCCTTGTTGGCGGAGTTTGAGGCGCGTCTGGCCGATGTCGATGCGGTGATCTTGTCCGACTACGCCAAGGGTGTGTTGCGCCAATCGGCTGCCTTGGTCGCAGCGGCCAAGCGCGCGGGCAAGCCGGTCATCGTCGACCCCAAGGGCAGCGATTTTGAACGCTATCGCGGCGCGACCTTGATTACCCCCAACCTGTCCGAGTTTGAGGCGGTGGTCGGCCATTGTGAGAATGAGGCCGAGATCGAACAACGGGGCGAGGCCTTGCGCGCACAGTTTGACCTTGAGGCGGTGTTGGTGACGCGCAGCGAAAAAGGCATGACCTTGCTGGCCCGTGGCCATGCGCCTCTGCACCTAGCGACGCGGGCGCAAGAGGTGTTTGATGTCACCGGCGCGGGCGACACGGTGGTTGCCACGCTGGCGGCGGCGATAGCAGCGGGCGTGTCCCTGCCCGAAGCGGTGGCCTTGTCCAATATCGCGGCCGGTATCGTGGTCGCCAAATTGGGGACGGCAACGGTCAGCCCGGCCGAGTTGCAACGCGCGGCGCGGGCGGGGTCTGAGGCCTGTTGCCGTGGGGTCTGTGGTGAGGCCGAACTGGCGGCGCAGATGCACGAGGCGCGCGCCCATGGCGAACGCATCGTGATGACCAATGGCTGCTTTGATATCCTCCACCCTGGCCATATCGATTATCTCGAAAAGGCGCGTGCGCTAGGCGACAGGCTGGTGGTGGCGGTCAATGACGATGCCTCGGTGCGGCGCCTAAAAGGCGAGACCCGACCGGTCAACCCGCTAGCGACGCGGATGCGCATGCTGTCGGCCTTGAGCTGTGTCGACTGGGTGATCCCGTTCGCGGAGGACACGCCGGAGCGTTTGTATTGCACGGTCTTGCCCGATATCTTGGTCAAGGGCGGCGACTATACCGCGGACCAAGTCGCCGGCGGCGCGTGTGTGGTGGCGGCGGGTGGCGAGGTGCGCATCCTCGATTTTCTAGCCGGACATTCGACGACTGAATTAATTAACAAAATACAAAAGGCGACAACATGATCATAGTCACCGGCGGCGCCGGACTCATCGGCAGTAATATCGTTGCGGCGCTCAATGCGCGTGGCATCACCGATATCTTGGTGGTCGATCACCTTAAAAACGGGCGCAAGATGCGCAATCTCGCGGATCTAAATATTCGCGATTACATGGACAGGGAAGACTTTATCCAGCGCGTACAGTTTGGCCACGATTTTGATGCCCCGGTTGAGGCCGTGTTTCACTTAGGCGCGTGTTCGGCGACCACTGAGTGGGACGGCCAATTCATCATGCGTAATAATTTTGAATACTCCAAAATCTTGTTGCATTGGTGTCAATCGGTGGGCGCGCAATATCTCTACGCCTCCTCGGCCTCGGTCTATGGCCTAGCGGAAAACGGCTTCCAGGAAGTGCGCGCCAACGAGAAACCGATCAATATGTACGCCTATTCCAAGTTTCAATTCGATCAATATGTGCGCAGCCTCGCCGGGCAATTGCAACACCAAGTCGTCGGCTTTCGTTATTTCAATGTCTATGGCCCACGCGAGGCGCATAAAGGCTCGATGTCCTCGACGCCGTTCCATTTCAACAATCAACTCCTCGCCAACGGCGTGGCGCGGCTGTTTGAGGGCATCGAGGGCTATGCCAACGGCGAGCAACAGCGCGATTTTGTCTTTGTCGAAGACGCCGTGGCGGTGAATCTGTGGTTCTTGGATCACCCGGATAAATCGGGCATCTTCAACCTCGGCACCGGCCGCGCTCAATCGTTTAATGAGGTGGTCAACGCGGTCATTCAATGGCATGCCGAGCACGGTCGTCCGGGTGGCAAGGTCGAATATATCCCCTTCCCCGAGCACCTCAAAGGCGCGTATCAAAGCTTCACCCAAGCCGATATCGCGGCCTTGCGTGCGGCGGGCTATGAGGGCCGTTTCCATTCGGTCGAAGAAGGCGTGGCGAAATACATGGATTGGCTCAACGCGGGCGATTTGACGCGGCGTGGGGGCTGATATTTCAACGCCGCGCATCCTCATCGTCGGTCCGTCGTGGGTGGGCGACATGATCATGGCGCAGGGGTTGTATCGGGCGTTGAAGGCGCTCAATCCGGCGGGCGTGATCGATGTGTTGGCCCCGGCGTGGTCGGCGGGTATCTTGGCGCGGATGGTGGAGGTTCGCCGCGTCATACCCATGCCGATCGGCCACGGGCGGTTTGGGTGGGCTGAGCGACGCGCCTTGGGGCAGAGCCTGCGTGGCCAGTATGACCGCGCTATCGTGTTGCCCAATTCGTGGAAATCGGCCTTAGTGCCGTGGTTTGCGCGCATCCCGCAACGCACGGGCTTCGTCGGCGAGTTTCGTTATGGCCTCTTAAATAACGCGCGTCGCCTCGATAAGGCCGCCGTGCCGCGTTTGGTCGATCGCTATCGCCTGTTGGCGGGGGGCGACACGGCGCCGCAAGACCCGTGTCTGACGGTGGACGCGGTGGCGCAACAGGCAACGCTCGCACGCCTAGGTCTGTCCCTAGATAAACCGGTGCTGGCGCTCTGTCCGGGCGCGGAATATGGCCCGGCGAAACGCTGGCCCGCGGCGTATTACGCGGCCGTGGCGCGGGCCAAACAGGCGCAGGGCTGGCAGGTCTGGTTATTCGGCTCGGCCATGGATGCGGCGGTGACGGCGGAGATCAATACGCTGGCGGCGGGGCAGTGCGTCGATCTGGCCGGTCAGACCGCGTTGACCGAAGTGGTCGATCTACTCGCCGTGGCGCGTTGTGTGGTCAGCAATGACTCGGGCCTGATGCATCTCGCCGCAGCCGTGGATGCGCCGTTGATCGCGCTCTATGGCTCATCCGACCCTAGCTACACGCCACCGTTGTCAGATCGTGCCCGTGTGCTGTCGCTTAATTTGTCCTGTGCGCCGTGCTTCAAGCGCGAATGCCCGCTGGGGCATCTGGACTGCCTCCAGCAGATCAAACCCGAGCGCGTGATCGCAGAGATGGATACACTCACCGCCTATGTTTGAACTGATACGCGCCTACCTGCCAGAATATCGCCATTACCGAGGCAAGCTCTGGGCGGCCTTTGTGGCGATGTTGATGGTCGCAGCGGCGAGCGCGGCGATTGCATGGATGATGAAACCGCTGTTGGACGAGGTCTTCATCAACAAGAACATGGCGATGTTGACATGGCTGCCGGTCTTTATCATCGCGGCCTATCTGGTCAAAGGGCTGGGTGGCTTTGTGCAAAATTACGCGATGAGTTTCGTGGGCCAAGACATCGTACGCAAGGTGCGCGACCGGTTACTCCTACACCTGTTGCAGCTCGATCTGGCGTTCTTTCACCGCCATCACTCGGGGGATCTCATCAACCGCGTAACGAACGATATCAATCGCATTCAGGCGGCGGTCTCGACGAACCTCGCCGGCTTGGTGCGCGAAACAATGATGGCCATCGCGTTGATGGGGGTGGTGATCTACCAAAGCCCGACGCTGTCGTTTTTGACCTTGGTGGTTTTGCCTGCGGTGTATTACCCGGTGAGCGTGATCTCGAAAAAACTCAAACGCATCGCGCATACGGCACAAGAACGCAACTCCGACCTAACCGCAAACCTTGCCGAGGTCTTCTCGAACACGGAGGCGATTAAGGCCTACCACACCGAGGCATTTGAAGCGGCGCATTTTGCCAAGAGCAATAAGGCGTGTTTTGACATCAGCATGAAATCGGTGCGCACGGGCGGCCTGGTGACCCCCGTGACAGAGTTATTCACCTCTTTTTCTGCCGCCCTAGTGATCTATGTGGGCGGCCAACAGGTGGTCGATGGGACGCTAACCCCGGGCGCGTTCTTCTCGTTTCTAACCGCCTTATTTATGGCGGTCGACCCCCTACGCCGCGTGACGCAGATCTATGCCCAGTTTCAAGAGGCGGTGGCCGCTCATGAGCGGATTCAGGGGATGTTGGCCTTGCAGCCCGAGGTCAAAAGCGGCGCATTGGCGTTAGAGGGCGTGCAGCAGATCGCCTTTGAGGCCGCGGCCTTGACCTATGGCGAGAAAACCGCCTTGGCTGGCGTGGACTTGATGGCCCAAAAAGGCGAGATCATCGCCTTGGTCGGCGGCAGCGGCGGGGGCAAGAGCTCGATCGCCAGCTTGTTGTTGCGTTTCTTTGACACGACGCGCGGCACGGTACGCCTAAATGGTGAAGATATTCGCGCCTTCTCGTTGGCATCGGTGCGCGCTCACATCGCCATCGTCACCCAGCGCGTGCATATCTTTAACGACAGCATCGCCGCGAATGTGGCCTATGGCGCGGAGATCGACCCAGCGCGAGTACGGCACGCCCTAGAAAGAGCCAATATCTGGACGCATGTGGCCAGCTTGCCAGACGGGGTGGAGACGCAACTCAACGAGGCCGGGACCAACTTATCCGGTGGGCAACGGCAACGCATCGCCATCGCCCGCGCCTTGTATCGCAATCCAGCCGTGCTCATCTTGGACGAGGCAACCAGCGCCCTAGACAACACCAGCGAGGCGGCCATCCTAGAAACGGTGCGCGCCTTGGCGCCGGACATCATCATCCTCATCATCGCGCATCGCTTGAAAAGCGTAGAGCTGGCCGATCGCATCTACCTTGTGCAGCAAGGGCGCGTGGTGTGTCACGGAAGCAGAGACGATTTGATGCGTGAGTGCGCGAGTTTTCGGGAGTTGTATTCGTGAAGGTCAATCTAAAAACCCCCTGGGGACGCATCAAGGCCTGGCTTTACGCCATGTTCGTCGAGCACAACTTCACCAACCTCATCCGCTTTAATTTTCATCAGATCTCTGCCGAGGCCTACCGTTCCTCGCAACCGACGATGTGGCAATTGCGGCGCGAGGTAAAGACACGCGGTATTAAAACCATCATCAACCTAAAAGGTGCGAATTTGGGTTCGGCCTACTACGCCTTTGAAAAAGAACAGTGCGCACGGTTGGGGATCACCCTGATCGATGTCGAGATCTATTCGCGCGGCATCCCAGAGGGCAAAAGCATTCGCCGCGCTAAAGAAGTGTTTGCAACGGCAGACTATCCCATCTGGATCCACTGCAAAGCGGGCGCCGATCGGGCGGGTATTTATGCCACGCTGTATCAATATTTTCGCCAACATATCCCGATTGGGCAGACCAATCAGCTCAAGTTGTGGCCGTTTGGCCATATTGAACATTCCAACGCCGGCAAGATCGACTTTTATCTGGAACAGTTTCTGGTGTATCAGCAAGACCACCCCGCGGCCGAGTTTCTGGATTGGGCCGAAAATATCGCTGGCCGTGAAAAGATGAATAGCGAATTCAAATCGGGTGGCATGGCGAGCTTTATCAACGATGTGATATTGAGGCGCGAATGACGCTCTCCGTTATCCTGATTACCAAAAACGAGGCAGAACGCCTGCCGCGTTGTTTGGAATCGGTGCGTTTTGCGGACGAGATCATCGTGCTCGATTCAGGCAGCACGGACGCCACGCTAGAGATCGCGCGCCGTTATACCGACCAGGTTTTTATTAGCGACGGCTGGCCGGGTTTTGGGCCGCAAAAGAATGCGGCACTAAGTCACGCCAGCGGCGATTGGGTATTGTCTTTGGATGCCGACGAGTGGCTGACGCCGGAGCTCGCCGCTGAGGTTCAAAGGGTGCTCGCCGCGCCGCAGGCCGATGTTTATGAGATTCCGCGTCTGTCGAGTTTTTGTGGCCGAGAGATGCGTCATTCGGGCTGGTGGCCAGATCATGTTGCGCGTTTATTTAGGCGCGGTACGGCGCGGTTTTCCGACGATTTGGTGCATGAGCGGTTGCTGTTTACGACACACGCACGCCGCTTAATGCACCCCATCCGCCATGAAACCTACCGTCATCTCGACGAGATGCTGGTCAAGCTCAACCGCTATTCCACGGCGGGCGCACAAAATCAATTTGATCAAGGTAAACGCGCGGGGCTAGGAAAGGCCATAAGTCGTGGTCTGTGGGCCTTTCTGCGCACCTATATTATTCGTGCCGGTTTTTTGGATGGTCGGGAAGGCTTTCTACTCGCCGTTGCCAACGCCGAGACGACCTATTATAGATATCTTAAGTTGATGTATCTGGTGGCGCATAAAGACTGATCGTGTGATGGATACGGTTGCCACAGTTTCCCCTACGCGCCCCCTGCGCCTCGCCATCATCCGCCAACGCTACACCCCGTTTGGCGGGGCGGAACGGTTTATCGATAACGCGCTGAGCACTTTGCGTGAACGAGGCGGCTTGGCCGTGACCGTTATTACGCGCGAATGGCGTGGCGATATCGCTACGGATGAGGTGCTGATCTGCGCACCGTTTCACCTCGGTCGTGTGTGGCGCTTATGGGCCTTCGCGCGTGCCGCATGTAAGGCGGTGCAAGGCGATCATTACGACCTCGTTCAGTCGCACGAGCGGTTGTGCTGTTGCGATATCTTTCGCGCCGGTGATGGCGTGCATCAAGAATGGTTGCGTCAACGCGACCGCATCGTGCCGCGCTGGCGGCGTTGGTTGACGCGCTTATCACCGTTTCATCAATTGGGCCTGTGGCAAGAACGACGCATGTTTGCCTCGCCCAGATTAAAGGTCGTGATCGCCAATTCTGAGGGGGTTAAACGAGACATCCTGCGCCACTACCCGACGACGCAGGCGCGTATCGAGGTCATCTACAACGGCGTGGACGGTGCGCGTTTCCACCCCGGTTTGAACGCGGCGTATCGGCAGGAGATGCGTGCGCGATGGGCGATCCCGCTGGACGCGTCGGTCGTGTTGTTCGTCGGCAGTGGGTTTGAACGCAAAGGCGTCGCGACCGCCTTACGCGCCTTGCCCCGGCGCGCGGATGTGCACTTGGTTGTCGTGGGTAAAGAGCGTCATCAGCCGCGCTATGAGGCGCTGGCGCAGCGTCTCGGCCTAGCGCAGCGGGTGCATTTTATGGGGCCGCAAACGGATGTGCGCCCGTTTTATGGCATGGCCGATCTCTTCGTCTTCCCTAGCCTCTATGACCCGTTTCCCAATGCGGTGTTAGAGGCCATGGCGAGTGGTTTGCCGGTGATTGTAAGCACGAGTTGCGGGAGTGCCGATTTCTTGCCTGATCAGGCCTTGGACGCGCTAGACACGGTGGCATGGCGCGCCGCTATTGAGGCGGCATTGCAACCCGCGCAGGCGATGGCGATGGCGCGTCAATCACGCGCCATCGCGGAGTCGCTTGGGTTGGCGCGTATGGGGGACGCCATGACGGCGGTGTATGCCAGCATTTTCAAAGCAACAGCGCCCGATTTAAGGGGTTAAACATGATTCCAATTCGTCGTATTTTAGTGATTAAATTCCGCCATATAGGCGATGTGTTGTTGACCGCGCCGCTGATCTCTACGCTCAAGCAGGGGCTACCCGAGGTGCGCGTCTATGCGGCGGTCAAAGAGGGGACCGAGGCGATGCTGGAAGGCCACCCCGATCTGGACACGCTTTTTGTATTACCGGTGCGCCGCGCCACAGAATCGCACCTACATTTTATGTGGCGTAGCCTGCGTTTTTTGTGGCAATTGCGCCGTGAGCGCATCGATTTAGCGATTAACACCACCGAGGGCGATCGCGGCATCCTGTTGGCATGGCTCATCGGTGCGCGCGAACGCTGGGGCATCGTCAAACCCGGTCGCGAAAAAACCTGGCAAGCGCGCAAATTGACCCGTCATTTTGCGCCATTGGACGGTTACACCCACACCGTCATCCGCAACCTGGCGCTGGCCGCGCCGTTGGGCCTGCCCGAGTGTCGGGAGGTGAAATTATTCGTCTCGGACGCTGATCGTGCCCGCGTATCTACGCTGCTGACCACGCAGGGCGTGACCAAAGATACCCCGTTGATTCATTGTCATCCGGCCTCGCGCTGGCTATTCAAATGCCTGCCCGCACACACCGTCGCCGAGGTGATCGACTGGCTACAGGCGGGCGGTTATCGCGTGGTCTTGACCTGCGCACCCGACCCACGCGAACGCACCCTGCTCGACGCGATTCTCGCCGCAGCCAAAAGCGCCCCGATCGACCTGGGTGGACAGCTCAGCCTAAAACAAACCGCCGCCTTATCCGCGATGAGCAGACTATTCTTTGGCGTGGACTCCGCCCCCATGCACATGGCCGCCGCAGTAGGCACACCGACGCTGGGCGTGTTTGGCCCGTCTGGCACCTTTGACTGGGGGCCGTGGCCGAATGGCTGGCAGGGCGAAGGAACGCCGTATCCGGGGTGGAATGGGATTAAACACGCGGATGCACATACGGTGGTTCAAGATACGCGACCGTGTGCGCCATGCGGACGGGCGGGGTGTGAAAACACACGGCGGAGCGCGTGCTTGGACGAATTACCTGTTGCAAAATTAGTGACCGAATTAAACCAGATGCTGCTCAACTAATGCATCTGTTGATGCATTAGTTGATGAAACGCATCTACGACCTCTTGCGTGGAGATGTCGCTAACTTCTTGACTGGGTTTCTGTAATACAACCTGCGGCACACACCAAGGTCGCCAGCGCGCTACGCCAGATCGTCCAAAAAGGGCGACGATGGGTTTTCCTAAGCCCGCAGCCAAGTGCATTGCACCGCCATCAGCGCAAATCACCGCATCACATAAAGAAATGGCAGCGATTAACGCCTCTAGTCGGCTGGTGGGAATAGGGTGAACCGGAAGGTGTTTTGTGTCGGCAAGAACGGCATGCGCTTTTTCATCGTCACCGGGATGCAAGGGGTTGTCTTGGCTTCCGGGCGCCCAGAGTAAAATAAAACGCGTTGAGGTCGATTGCTGATGGATCTGCTCCATAAGCGATATAAATCGTTCTGCGCCCCATCGTTGCGACGGTTTGCGTGCGCTAATGTGAATGCCAATGAGCGGGCCTGATCCCGTGAGATCAAGTGCTGCGGCGATTTGGTCTACTTCATTGCTATCCGCGACAAGATGCGGCGCGGGTGTCTCGTATTGCAGCCCCATGCGGGTAAGCAGATGGCAGCATTGCTCCACTTCATGAGGGCCTGCAATCTGGTCTTCTGTGCCGCGTATGATGATGTGTTTCGGCTTTACCCAGCGAGCCAATCGCAGAGCCGTAGCGTTAGCCCCTTCGGGGACTAATACAATATCAAAATGTTGCTGGCGTAGTTTTGCGATGGTAATCAGTCGTTTTCCGTAGATGCCTAATATCGACTCATTGTGTGATCGATGTTTTGCCTTAATATAAAAATGTAGGGCATCAATATCCGGGTGGTTATCGAGCACGGCGCGGTTGTATCGAGTCACTAACACCTCAATACGCGCATTTGGCAATTGCTTGCGCAGAGAACGGATGAGCGGGGTGGTACAAACCAAGTCACCGATATTGTCGCGCCGGATGATGAGAATCTTCATGGAAGACGAGTTTCAGCCCATTCAACGATAGGCTTTAACCGTTCAGTGAAGGCATCAAAAGAAAACTTTTGCAAGTGTTCAACGGCCATTCTTGGGTCTAGCGTACCTTTGTTTTTTGATAGATCGTTTATCAATTTGCTAAAGTTTTCCCCATCGTCTAGCCGCGGATCGGTATATAGATATCCGGTCTTTCCATGCACAATGGTTTCCGTAAATGGAGGCGCCCTGGGCGCTAATACAGGAGTGCCACAAGCCTGTGCTTCGATGACATTCAAACCTAAAGCCTCTTTTTCAGGCAGTCCTGTGAGTAAATAATCAATGTCACGATAAACAGAGCTAACGGCTGATTGGTGCCCCCAAAATCGAACCTTATTTGCAATAGGTTTTAGCATGCGAGTTAGGTCACGGACAGAGCCATATCCACCACTACCGAATATTTCAATATTCACAGTCGGGAATTTGCTTAGCACCGGACTTAATATTTCAAACATCAAGGGAAATTGTTTGATGGGCGTGAGACGGGAAACAATGCCTAAGGTGAGTCCATCTCGGCGCACATAGTAAGGACGGGACATGAGAGGTGCAACAAATGGTTCAAGCCACGACAGGATACGATCCCTACCTTTGCGAGCATCCCAGTCATATTTGCTTCTTTGGCAAATCTTATCTCCATCCGAGCCGCGGTCTAAATTGGCCACACCATACAGAGGCTGTGGCCATACCGGCAGATGGGCATCTATTAGACCATCAACGACCCACTGGGAAACGGCAAAAATACGGTCATGATGCTTAAAAACATCGGGATTTCTGCCTTGCACGGGCATGTGCGCAATGGCTGTAGACAATCCTCCGCTGGCTTTTATTCGATTGATTAAGGTTTGATGTAGTGGCCCATGACCTAATACCCATGCCGGAGAGATTGGCAATGCTGATGCTATCTTTGTTATGGGATGGATGGGAACCAGCGTAGTATCTAATGGCAGATTCAGTTTATTCCAAAAATCCGCCCTAGGGTGAATATATAGGCGTGTTGAAACGCCAAGTCGACTAAGCGCATTACAGAGAAAAGCAGTGTAAACCTCACCGCCGCCAAAATGGGCCTGAAGGTTAATTTGATGGATGTGCATCGTTTTTTACGGTAATTGCCCAAAGAATAGCTGCGGCAAAGGCAAACCCAGTAAGCCGTGAACCGACCAAATGGCCGTCAATCGCACATCGAACAATATAATTTATCACAAAAAGACTGAGTATTAATCCAACGGTATTTCCACTCATAAACGCACGCCAACCGCGATATGTTAAAGCTGCTGACAGTGTAAGTAACAGCATGATGGCGGGGATGCCATTATCCAGTGTGAAGTCAATCCAACCACTATGACTGCTTACGACACCTTGGATATCGTAAGTTTCTGCGATGTATTTCCCGTAACCTTCGCTTCCATATCCGTACCCAAAGGGATGCTTGAGAATACCTTCTATCCCAGCCTTTCCCCACGCAAATCTTTGGTAAAACGATGCGTCTCCGCTAAATGTTCCTTTGAATGCGGATACGGTATCTGCATTATGCGCGGCATTGTTAGCATGATTGATTGCACCGTCCCAGCGGTTTGAAAATACATTGCTCCCCACAATGGTTATCAATAGAATAATTGCTACGATACCAGTGCTAAAAAACCTAGATGATTTGTGTTTTATGATGAGTGCGATTCCGGAGGTCACGATAAGTACGACAGCCATCACCAGGCCTGCTTTTGCCGCCAATAACCCATGTGCAACAATAGTTAGGCCAAACATCACTAAAAGAAGCCAGGTGGGGACATTTATTATCCTTTTGTTATTTAGGTGCCTTGAGACAAGGTCGGCTAGAATAAACGCTAATCCACCGGTAACGAATGGGGAAACATAGCCGTAGTTATCTAGGAAACTCATGCCAATGGAGAGATGGCCGCTGGTTATGTATGTCCACGCCTGGAAGGATATCGTTGATATTGTATGGACAAAGAACCCAATGAATACTCCATGCAGCAGCCAAGAGGTGTGGCTATGTTTTTGGTATGCAACAAATGTTATTCCAACAAAAACAAAGAGAATGATTTTTCCGAAATGATCAGCAAATTCAAATAGGGCGTTGGTTGTTGATATTGAGAACATCGTCGACTGGACAACCAGCCAAAGCGTTAGTAACCCAAGTAGCCAGGCATCTATCTTATTCTTTGGCCAAACGGGAGTGATATCGCGTCGCTTTATCGTCCAGACAAGATGTATGAGTCCAATGAGAATGAATAACGATCTAATCGGGCCTGTGTTCGGTATTCCCTGCAGGGCGATCCAAGGAGATAGCCATAATAAGCCGATCAGAGAATGTAAATTAAGCGTCATGGAATGATGATCCTGATAACTTTAAAAAGTAGCCCTACACTAGTATGGCCAGCCGTTGCTTCGGGGTGATGCAGACTAAGGCCCGTTGGGACTGTTGTGAATGGCTGCATTCCACCGATGCTTTTCCAGGCATGCTGTGAGCACCACTCGCAACACACTGTGTGGCTTAATTGTTCGGAAGCATAACGGAGGAACGGCATTGTTTTCATTTCATCAGCCCCCGCCGTCCTTCATGCCAGGCATGTATAGCGTTTAGCATCTTTTCGGCGCGCTGCGCATAGGTATGGTTATTCATGACATGCTGGTGGCAGCGTTCTGCCAAGTCACGAGCGTCATTAAAGTGTGAGAGCCAGTATTGTATTTTTTCTACGCAATCATCTAGGCCATCAAACTCCGCCCAGTTTTTGTCTATGGTGAAGTCGTCGCGTGCATGGGTGCGTTTATCACAGAGTAAGAATCCTCCGCAGGCTGGAACGCCATAGCACCGTTCTGGTAAACCCGATGCGATGGGGGAATCGTATTCGCATCGTGCACCGAAATTTAGATTGATGCGTGAGGACCGAATGAGTGTTATTTGATCTTCAATGGGCATCCCGCTGTTTCCAGTAGCCATGAATTTGTAACTAATTCCTTTCTCATCTAGTCGTTTTGCCAATGCAGCGAAGAAATCTTCGCGCGCATAATCTTCTTTATAACGATGGCCGTCCATGCCGCCGAAGAAACTAACATCATATCGGTATGTTGTGCTATCGCGCAAACAGGGAAATACGGTGTCTACATCGCCCTGCAAATTGTAGTGATCGATGTTGGCGGCGTTGGGGAGGTATAGCGTTAGGTCAGAAAATGTTCGTTGTTGGTCAATTAGTGTGTGTGTGGCGTAAATATCGAGGAGCCTAATTTTTTGAATTAGATACAGCCGCCATTTTCTACTGGGCATTGAAAAATTCAAATAATGCGGCGCGTCTTTATTCCATGCGATAAGCGGTATCTTATACCGTGTCAAATATCGCTTCAGACGCAACACACGGATGGGGTGATGTATGCAGTCGTAAAATCCAACAAAACAGGCCAATGTTTGTCGGAGCAAATCCGGACTTGGTGTCCATTTATTGTGGGCGAATTTTATGCCGAGTGCTTCCATGTCGCGCTGAAGAGGCGTGGAGCCGTTATTATTTTTGATGATGATATTTCTGGGCATTGGCGGCCAATTTAATTTCGGTGGATTTAAAATATGCGCTACGCGGCCATGGTCAGTCGCTGTGTCAGGATGACGCAGCCCAAGGTCATGCCGTAGATGTGGGGGGGTATCATGTCCGCAAAGTGGATCTGGCCTCTATAAGGACAGTGCCTGAGAAGTCTATGTCAAGATAGCGGTGTAGAAATATCCCAACATTTAGCTTGAACCAGCGACGTAAAATCGCATCGTTATAGATACGGTAGACGGATGGGTGCTCAAATCCCGCCATAAGCATCATCCCTCCTAGCTCTTCATACTTGTAAGGCGTCTTGTGCGTGATATCGCCCCAATAACGGTGAGGATGGTAGAGATTAGGCGTACCGAGAAGCAAAGTGCCATTTTCGCGTAGTAGCCCTCGTAGAGAACGTAACAGTGCTAATCCATCCTCTGGCGTAAGATGTTCAATTAGCTCAAAAGCATATATGCAGTCAAACTCCCCTTTAATGTCTTTAATTTCGTACCAGTCTTGTTGAGTTTTACGATCAATATCGAAAGAGCGATATTCAATATCAGGGCGCAAGACTAAAAGCTTTCGCCCGAAACGTCGATCACCTGCGCCCACTTCGAGCACACGAAAACCATTGGAAATGATAGCGAGGAGGCGACTCATCTCCTTCTTGATTACAGGCACGGACCAAATATTTGGATATGCCTTCTTTACCAGCTGCCGATAATGATAAAGCTCAGACCAGGATTCGATGGCCATATTATGTCCTTTTACGCTGCCCAACCACACGAGCAGGTGTACCATAAGCAACCGCATACGCCGGAATATCTTTTGTAACCACGGAACCGGCCCCAATCACCGCACCACGACCAATGGTTACACCATCGAGCACCACCACTCGTGTCGCCACCCATACATCGTCTTCGATACAAATACCTTTTTGTATGACGCCTTGTTCGCGAATCAACAGGTCGGATTGATCGAACCGATGATTTTCAGGAACAAAAACAACGTGTGCGGCGATTAGACAGTTGTTGCCGATTTCTAGACCTCCATGCCCATACAGCACGCAAAAAGGCCCTACGCTAGTACGGTTCCCGATCCGCACAGCCCCCCCCGTGATTCGACAATGACAAAGGGACCCAATGACGCATACTCGCCAATGGCAATGCTGCCTTGCGACGCATTGATTTCAGACTGCCGACCAATTCTGCAATGCTGACCCAACATAACATTAGAAGCGCCACGAATCCTCACAGAGGAAGAAACATGTGCGTTAAGACGCATAGTGCGCCACCACAGTCGAGCATGTCGAAATAGCATCATAGAGTATGAATATTACCATGATTATGAGGACAGATGAGCGAATTAAATGTATTTAGCAGCACGGGGGTTGCGCTTGCAAGACTGAATGAATCTCTCACACGCGTTCGCGCAGCCAACCCTAAATTGACCCGACATTCAGTATTGGCACATAACTCGGTAAGCGACTGATGCCACTGTTCTGGCGTAGTAACAGTAAACCCATCAATACCATCACGAACGATATCCATGTTTGCACCAACTGCTGAACAAACAACGGGTACGCCTGCAGCCATATATTGCAATGCCTTCAAACCACACTTGCCACGCGACCACCGATCATCCGGCATCGGCATGATGCCAACATCCATGTCAAGAATATCAGCAACCTCCGTGTCTTCCGACCAGCGACGGTTTTCTACTTTAATACCAGGCAGCACCAAATCTTTATCGGAGACAATCAATAGTCGAAATGACTGGGTTACTGCAAGTCGTGCCAGCATCGGTTGCATCGCAATCAAGTAGGGATGGTTTACAGAGTGTCCGATCCAACCGATAACGGGTTTCGCATTAGCGCAGTGCTGACGGGCTGGGTAGCGATTTGTATCAATAACGGTAGGCAGAATGACGACACTCCGTGAAAACTGTGTAGCGTAGTCCGCAAGATAACGATTTCCAACTAGCACAACATCGGCGGCATTCAGTGTCGCGTGTAATCGGCGCAACACTCGGCGGCGGGCATGAGAAGAATGATCGCCGGTTGGCGATGTAAAAATAGCGTCATCGAAGTCAAAGACCAAACGTCCAGACATAGCTAATGTTGTTGTTAGACCTTCTGTGAGCAGGCGTTTTTGTACAAAGCTAATGTGTGCATCACTCGCCAAAGCGCGAATTAATCGCCGCTCTCGCCAGGAAGCAATGGCACGAGCCAAACCACGACCAATATCAGTAGGCGGGTAGTGCAATCTATAAGTTATACCTGCCATATTTAGTGCCGGCAAAAATTGAAACATCCGATAGCGACTTGATGCACCGCGCGGGCCAGATATAGGTAACATCAGTATATCTTGTGGCAACTAACACCTCCCCGTTAAGATTGTTTTATCTGGCATAAAAACATATGATTCATAGGTGTACCATTTCTAGGCGTCTTCACAAGTAGTCCTGCGCGGTTAGTGGCCACAATTTGGTTTCTCGGCGTCTAATGCCAATATGACATTTTTGTAGATGTAATCTACGCTAATTTCAGCCATGTCGTAGTCGTCAGGTGACGATCCTTGGCCCGTACGGGGGTGTTCTATCATATAAAGGCATGGGTGCTCTAGAGGGGCGAGTAGCCGACCAGGTGAGTAACCGTGATACATTGCAATCATTGGTCGATGTAATGCCCCCATAATATGGGTGGGGCCAGTGTCTACTCCCACATAAAGATCCACAACATTCATTAATGCAGCCGTTTTCCGTAGCGAGATCCTGCCGGCATAGTGACTTGAACATTTATTAAATGCGGCATGTAATAATTGGGTGCGTTCTCGTTCTAGTGATCCGCCAAAAATCATAAAATGAGCGGCAGGAAAGTCTTGTTTTATAAGTGCGCACAGGGAGATAAAATTATCGATGGGCCAATCACGGTAACCTTTTGTTGGGAAGCTGGCGATTTGCAGGCCAATAATGGGGAAATTCCCCTGCACTTTTAGATCGCTCAATTCTTGAATGGCCCATTGATTCTCCGCCTCGCGCACTGTATAGGAAAGATACAGCCCTGATCTTGGGATATGCAGAGCATCTGGGAGCATCAACGCATACTCGACATTGTGGCAACTTTGAAAGGTGGGTCTATCGCAAGACTTAAACATAAGTTCATCTAGCTTCGCTACCCCCTGTTTAAACGCTATAACCCGCTTGGATACGCGTAGGGCATAGGTAATAAGAGACTCGTCTACGCCATATACAAAGGCCAAATCAAACCGCCCTCTACTAAACCACCCTCTGAAGACACTATTATATTTTGTGATAGACCCAAGTTTAGAGATGAATGGTATGTTTTCCAGAACTTCTTTACGCTGTGGATGGGCTAAAACGGTTAGCTCAGCGTCAGGATAAGCCATTGCTATGGCACGAATAGCGGGGGTGCATAGCATAGTGTCGCCAATGCGTGTGACATTGATGACTAGAATACGGCTCACCGGGAATTTTCTGTAATTCATTTCGTTATGGACCCATCGAATTCTGGCTCATGCAAATAAGTATCAGTAAATAAATTTAACAAAAGCCCTGTTTGTTGCCTTCTGTTCTGCCGGAATTATGTTGTTAATCTTGTTACTGCGTGTTTCATCTTTCGTTTATTTCCTTCGTGAAAGCTGCTTCCATAGAGTCGAGTAATCTCTCACGGGAAAAAGAAGTTATTGCAATTTTGCGGGCCTGATAGCCAAGGCGTGTACTAAGGTTATCATCCGCCATCAACCCGGTTAGACTGGTCACGATTGAATGAATATTCTGAGGCTGTACGATTAGCGCCGTCTCCCCATCGCTAACTGCCTCAAGAATCGCACCCACCGGCGTGGTGATAATCGGTAATCCAGTCAACATGGCTTGCAGTATAGACTGTGGTACGCCTTCATTGGCATAGGATGGCAGGCAGAAGATGTCCATGGCGCGTAGCCAGTCTTCTGGGTTGCGTTGTTGGCCGGTGAACAGCACCCGTTCGGCTAGGTTGAGTTCGGCTGTGCGCTCTTCTAGGCGTTGGCGCATCGGCCCATCACCCACGATCAACAATTTCCATGCGGGCATGTTTAACTGGGCGAAGGCGTCTAGCAGGTAGA
>Ga0208566_1000042_pt1 | contig 94509 bp, 92 predicted proteins | sample PL_2010_150m_FD_184159 | JGI IMG/M metagenome (GOLD analysis project Ga0208566, IMG submission 184159) | Freshwater microbial communities from Powell Lake, British Columbia, Canada to study Microbial Dark Matter (Phase II) - PL_2010_150m... | ecosystem: Environmental > Aquatic > Freshwater >...
ATCCGTGAAGGCTGCGTTGGCTGTCACTCGCAGATGATCCGTCCGTTCCGTGCTGAAACAGAGCGCTACGGCCATTATTCGGTAGCGGGTGAAAGCGTCTACGACCATCCATTCCTGTGGGGCTCGAAGCGTACCGGTCCGGACCTGGCCCGCGTGGGCGGCCGCTACTCCGATGACTGGCACCGTGCGCACCTGTACAACCCGCGTAACGTCGTTCCTGAATCGAAGATGCCGGCTTATCCGTGGCTGGTCGAGCACAGCCTCGACGGCAGGGATACCGCCAAGAAGATGGCCGCCTTGCGCAGCGTAGGCGTGCCCTACACCGAGGAAGACATCGCTGGTGCCAAGGAAGCGGTCAAGGGCAATACCGAAATGGACGCCCTCGTCGCCTACCTGCAGGTACTTGGCACTGCACTCACCAACAAACGGTAACGCACCATGGATATCGGGACTCTTCGCGGCCTGGGCACGATTATTGTTGTCGTCGCTTTCATTGGCGTCGTGCTCTGGGCTTATAGCAGCAAGCGCAAGAAAAGCTTCGATGAAGCGGCCAACCTCCCCTTCGCAGACGAACCCGAAACCAAGGAGCGTGATGAAGAAGCTTCCAGGAGTAAGAAATAAATGACCTCGTTTTGGAGTTGGTATATCACCCTGCTGAGCCTGGGGACCATTGCAGCACTGGTCTGGCTGTTGCTCGCGACTCGCAAGGGACAACGCCACGACAGCACCGAAGAAACCGTAGGCCATACCTATGACGGTATCGAGGAATACGACAACCCGCTTCCCCGTTGGTGGTTCTTCCTGTTCATCGGCACCGTAATCTTCGCTCTGGGTTATCTGGCTCTTTATCCGGGACTGGGTAATTGGAAGGGCGTGCTGCCCGGCTACGAAGATGGCTGGACTCAGGTAAAGGAATGGCAGCGCGAGGTAGACAAGGCGAATGAGCAGTATGGCCCGCTCTATGCCAAGTTCGCATCGATGCCTGTCGAGCAGGTCGCCCAGGATCCGCAAGCCATCAAGATGGGTGGACGTCTGTTCGCTTCAAACTGTTCCGTCTGCCACGGTTCGGATGCCAAGGGCGCTTACGGCTTCCCCAATCTGACCGACGACGACTGGATTTGGGGCGGCGCACCGGAAACCATCAAGACCACCATCATGGGCGGGCGTCAGGCAGCAATGCCGGCATGGCGCGATGTGATCGGCGAAGAAGGTATCCGCAATGTTGCCGGTTACGTTCGCAGCCTTTCGGGTCGCGATGTTCCTGAGGGTATCGTCTCCGACATTGAGCAGGGTCAAAAGATCTTTGCCGCCAATTGCGTAGCTTGTCATGGCCCTGAGGGCAAAGGCACTCAGGCTATGGGCGCACCCAACTTGACCGACAACGTCTGGCTTTACGGATCCAGCTTTGCACAGATTCAGCAGACGCTGCGTTACGGACGGAACGGTCGCATGCCTGCCCAGGAACACATTCTTGGGAACGACAAGGTGCACCTGCTTGCAGCTTATGTTTACAGCCTCTCGCAACAGCCGAAGGACTGATTCGATTCAATCAGATACAGGCGCGACTGACGGTCGCACCTGACTTCGGCTAACGAGGCGTACCATTCGCAGCAGGTAAGCAAAAGATCCCGGTCGGCACGTATCGACCGGGACACTCACCCTCCGCCGTGGTACGCACTTGATGACCCAGCAGATCCCCGTTCGTGATGTAACCCCTCCTTCGAAGTCTCAAGCGTCAGGCGACCTGTACGCCGCGCGTGAAAAGATCTACACCCGCTCCTTCTCTGGCCTGTTTCGCAACTTGCGACTCATGGGCGGCTCGCTGCTGTTCCTGCTCTACTTCGGTACCGTGTGGCTCAACTGGAACGGTCGTCAAGCGGTATGGTGGAATTTGCCGGAACGTAAGTTCTATATTTTCGGCGCCACCTTTTGGCCGCAGGACTTCATCCTGCTCTCAGCCCTGCTGATCATCTGTGCGTTTGGACTATTCTTCATCACTGTTTTCGCTGGGCGCGTCTGGTGCGGCTATACCTGCCCTCAGAGCGTTTTCACCTGGGTTTTCATGTGGGCGGAAAAGGTCACCGAGGGTGACCGAAACCAGCGCATGAAACTGGACAAGGCCCCCCTGACCGCCAACAAGTTCCTGCGTAAAGCCGCCAAACACTCCATTTGGCTCGCTGTATCCCTGGTTGTCGGAATTACATTCGTTGGCTACTTCACTCCGATCAGGGAATTGGTCCCCGATCTGCTGACCCTTCAGGTGGGCGGCTGGGCGTTGTTCTGGGTGGGCTTCTTTACGCTTGCCACCTACGGCAATGCCGGCTATCTGCGGGAGCAGGTGTGCATTTACATGTGCCCGTACGCCCGCTTCCAAAGTGTAATGTTCGACAAGGATACGTTGATCGTTTCCTACGACCCGCGTCGCGGCGAGCGCCGTGGCCCTCGGAAAAAGGATGCCGATTACAAAGCCATGGGGCTGGGTGACTGCATCGATTGCACGATGTGCGTGCAGGTATGCCCTACCGGGATTGATATCCGCGACGGGCTTCAGATCGAGTGCATCGGTTGCGCTGCCTGCATCGATGCATGCGACACCATCATGGACAAGATGAACTACCCACGCGGGCTGATCAGCTATACGACCGAACACAACCTGTCTGGACAAAAGACCCATTTGGTCCGTCCACGACTGATCGGTTATGCAGTGGCGCTGATAGCCATGATGGGCGTTTTCGCCTATGCCGTATCTGATCGTTCATTGGTCAAACTCGATGTGCTTAAAGATCGCGTGCTGTATCGAGAGAATGAGCAAGGGAGGATCGAAAACGTTTACACCCTGAAACTGATGAACAAAGCTCAGAACGAGCAGACGTTTATTATCGAGGCTGGCGGTCTGAACGGACTGCAATATGAAGGCCGGAATGAAATTCGCGCCGACGCCGGTGAGCTGGTTACCGTTCCCGTGGAACTCTCGGTTGCACCGGAGCAACTCCCATCGAGCACAAACGATATCGTCTTCCACGTAAGGTCGGCAGATGATCCGTCAATCGAAGATGAAGCGGAGAGCCGCTTCATTGGTCCAAGCATTCGCTAAGGTAGTACATGACCATTTCCGAACACGAAAACACGCGCTGGTATAAGCAATTCTGGGCCTGGTTTGTCATCGGCATCCTGCTTTTCGCAGTCATTCTCGGCACTTCATTGCTAACGATCGCAATCCGCAATGCTGACAGCCTGGTTTCAGACAACTATTACGATGCCGGCAAGGGCATCAACCAGTCGCTGGAACGTGAGACTCTCGCCGAGCGCCTGCAAATGAATGCGCAGCTGACCCTGGACGACGAGCGCGGACTTGCCGAGGTGCAGTTGAACGGGGCGAGCCGGCCTCAACAGGTGGTGTTGAACTTGATCTCCCCTACCCAGCCCGAGCGCGATCGCCGTATCGTGCTCCAGCCCCAGGGCAATGGCCTCTATCAGGGGCAGATGCAGGAGCCCGTCATTGGCAGACGCTTCGTTGAACTGCTCGGCCGAGAGGGCGATCATGACTGGCGCCTGTTCGAAGAAGAGGATCTCGTAAGCGGTCAGTCCGTCAAGCTGGGTTACTGACCCGTCGATGGCAAGCCCAGTCCCTTGTTATCACTGCGGGCTGCCGGTCCCTGCGGGTAACGCCTATCAGGCTCGCGTGCTGAACGAGCAGCGGGCCATGTGCTGCCCGGGGTGCCAAGCGGTTGCCGAGGCCATCGTTCAGGGTGGCCTGGAAAGTTACTACGAACATCGCAGCGACTCTTCCATAAACCCAGGGGTGCTCCCGCAAGCACTAACGGAGGAGCTGGCACTTTACGACCGCAAGGATGTGCAGGAGCCCTTCGTCCAGCATGAGGGCGAGCTTGCCCATACGGCTCTCATGATCGAGGGGATCAGCTGCGCCGCTTGTGGATGGTTGATAGAAAAGCACCTCCGCGGGCTGGACGGCATCAGCGAGGCACGTTTAAACCTATCCAACCACCGCTTGCGTGTCAGCTGGAACGATTCCACTTTACCCCTCAGCGAACTGCTCGCTGAGCTTCGCCGCATCGGTTATGCCGCCCACCCATATCAAGCGGACCAGGCTGCAGAGCGGCTGGCCCAGGATAATCGCCGCAGCATGCGCCAACTCGGCGTAACCGGCCTGCTGTGGATGCAGGTCATGATGGCAACGATGGCTACGTGGCCGGAATTCAATGTCGATCTCACGCCGGGCATGGCCAGCATCCTTCGCTGGACTGCCCTGCTACTGACCACCCCTATTGTCTTCTATTGCTGCACTGACTTTTTCAAAGGTGCGCTGCGAGACCTGCGCACTCGCCACCTGACCATGGACGTATCGGTTTCGCTTGCGATCGGCGGCGCCTATGTCGCGGGCATCTGGTCGACGGTGACCGGTCAGGGCGAGCTTTACTTCGACGCTGTGGGCATGTTTGCACTGTTTCTGTTGGCTGGTCGCTTTCTCGAACGGCGCGCACGGGAGCGCACTGCTGCAGCGACCGCCCAGCTGGTTAACCTGTTGCCAGCATCCTGTCTCAGATTGGCCGAAGACGGCCAGACTTCGCGGATTCTGCTTAGAGAACTGCAGCGGGGTGATCAGGTGCTGGTGCATCCAGGCGCCCTGATCCCAGCCGACGGTCGAATCATTAGCGGGCAGTCAAGCGTCGACGAATCTGTTCTTACCGGGGAATACCTCCCCCAAGCAAGGATGACCGGTGATCTAGTCACCGCTGGCACCCTCAACGTTGAGGGCGCTCTGACCATCGAGGTGTTGGCACTGGGCGACGATACCCGCCTCTCCGCCATTGTCGGATTGCTGGAGCGTGCCCAGTCGGATAAGCCGCGCCTGGCCGAACTCGCCGACAAGGTTTCGCAATGGTTTCTGATCGTTGTACTTCTAAGTGCCGCTGTCGTCGGCATCGTCTGGTGGCAGATCGACCCACAACGCGCGTTCTGGATCGTACTGGCGTTGCTCGTTGCTACCTGCCCCTGCGCACTGTCGCTAGCAACGCCCACCGCCTTGACCACAGCCACTGGAACCTTGCATAAGCTTGGGCTGTTACTTACCCGTGGGCATGTTCTGGAAGGGCTCAACCACATCGACACGGTTATTTTCGACAAGACGGGTACTCTGACCGAGGGACGTCTGACCCTGGGTGAAGTGCGCGCGCTTGCCGAGTTGGATAGCCATACCTGCCTCGAGTTGGCAGCCGCGCTGGAAAACCGCTCCGAGCACCCTATCGCCAAAGCTTTCGGACGAGCGCCTCAGGCAGCTGAGTCAGTAAACAGCGTCCCGGGAGAAGGCCTTGAGGGCTCGGTCGCAGGCCGCACGCTACGGATAGGCAAGCCGAGTTTCGTAGCGTGCGGCTACGCCGGCGTACCTCCAGACATTCCGGGAGACGAGGGTCAATGGCTTTTGTTGGGTGATACTGAGCAACCGCTGGCGTGGCTGGTGTTGCATGATCGCCTGCGCAACGACGCGCCTGCTCTGCTGCAAGCATGCATGTCTCTGGGCTGGGAAACGGTTCTGCTTTCCGGTGACAGTTCGCCGATGGTTGGCCAAGTCGCCAGACAGCTAGGCATCGAAGACGCACACGGGGGCATGACTCCAACGGACAAGCTTGTCTATTTGCAACGCTTGCAAGCCGGTGGCCGTCGCGTCCTGATGCTTGGCGATGGGGTCAACGATGCTCCGGTCATGGCCGCCGCAGATATCAGCGTAGCCATGGGGTCGGCGACTGACTTAGCCAAAACCAGCGCAGACGCAGTGCTGCTGAGCAATCGCCTTGACAGTTTAGTACAGGCATTCGGGGTCGCTCGCCGCAGCCGCCGCATCATCATCGAGAATCTAGCCTGGGCGAGCCTGTATAACGGTCTCATTCTTCCGTTCGCAGCGATCGGCTGGGTTACGCCGATGTGGGCGGCGCTGGGCATGTCCGCCAGTTCACTACTGGTGGTATTGAATGCCTTACGGCTGAGCCAAACACCGAGACAGTCGGCACCCGAGAGCACGCTCAGCCTAGCGTAGGCTGATAAGGTACTGGCTCGGGCTGGTGCTGCATCTATTCGAGGACTATATGGCCGCACTTTACATCTTGATCCCTATCGCCGTTGTGCTGGTCGCGCTGGCTATCTGGGTATTCTTCTGGGCCGTTGACAGCGGCCAGTACGATGATCTGGACGGCCCGGCCCACAGCATTCTGTTCGATGAAGAGGACCCCATGCATCGCGCAGGGGTAGAGGAAGCGGGCAAAGACCGCGACGAAGAGAAGTCCGATCGTGTCTGAGCTATTGCCGCTACTGGTATCGGCCCTGGTACTTGGCCTGCTTGGCGGAGGCCATTGTCTGGGTATGTGCGGTGGACTGATGGGCGCTTTGACCATGGCCATTCCGGCCGAGCAGCGAGGCAAACGCCTCCGACTGCTTATCGCATACAACCTGGGACGAGTCCTCAGTTACGCCAGCGCTGGTCTGCTTATTGGCCTCGCCGGCTGGGCCGTCGCCAATAGCCCTGCAGCAATGGTATTGAGAGTTCTAGCTGCGCTGTTGCTTATTAGCATGGGCCTTTACCTGGCAGGCTGGTGGACCGGTCTGACTCGCGTCGAAGCTATTGGAAGGGGCTTGTGGCGCCATATCCAACCGTTTGCCAGCCGGCTCATGCCAGTCAAGAGCATGCCACGAGCCCTGCTGCTTGGCGCACTTTGGGGATGGCTGCCTTGCGGCCTGGTTTACAGCACTTTGCTATGGGCTGCTAGCCAGGGTGATGCGCTGGACAGCGCGCTGCTGATGCTGGCTTTCGGCATCGGCACCTGGCCTGTTCTGCTGGCTACCGGCCTGGCAGCCGAACGGCTCACCGCGTTACTTAGGAAACGCGGCGTCCGCGTACTCGGCGGAATCACAGTCATACTCTTTGGCTTATGGACGCTCCCAGGACCCCATCAGCACTGGCTGATGGGGCACGGCGGCGGTACGCCGCAAGTGCAGGCGCCCGCTCACCATCACCATTAAACGCTGCTGCGGCAAAAACGACCTCTGCCCCAACTTCCGCGCTGGTTACGTTGGGTTCACGGCTCTTTCGGCAACTGTCGCTTGTGCGCCGACTTGTCGTAGGTATCGACGATGATCCGCGCCGCATCGTCAGGCACCGATCGGCCTTGGAGAAAGGCGTCGATGTTCTGATAGCTCACACCGTGGGCGTCTTCGTCCGGCTTGCCTGGGGAAAGTTCTTCGAGATCGGCAGTGGGCACTTTTTTTACCAACTGCTCAGGGGCGCCCAACGCAGCCGCCAGCTCACGTACCTGATGCTTTACCAAACCCGCCAAGGGCGTCAGGTCGCAAGCCCCGTCTCCAAATTTTGTGAAAAAACCCATTACCGCTTCGGCGGCGTGGTCTGTGCCGATAACAAGCCCTTGGCGTGCATTGGCGATGGTGTACTGGGCAACCATGCGCATCCTTGCCTTGGTATTACCAATCACGAAATCGCGCTTCTCCGGCGTCAGCTCGTCAAGAGCCTCGGTAGCGCGCGTTAACCCCTGCACGGCAGCGCCAATATTCACCGTATGACATTCGTCCGGTTGTATCGTATCCACTGCAAGCTGCGCCTCGTCCTCATCGAGTTGAACCTGATACGGAAGTCTGACGGCAATGAATCGATAGTCCTCACCCTCCCCCGCGGCCCGCATCTGTTCAACTGCTCGCTGGGCGAGCAATCCGGCCGTAGTCGAATCGACGCCCCCGCTGATCCCAAGCACAAGTGTCTTGAGACCAGAGTCGCGCAGGCACTTCTTGATAAAGTCGACTCGTCGATCAATCTCGGTTTGAACAGACTCCGGACCATCGAAAGGGGCGCAAACGTTCAGCGCAGCAGCGATTTCTTGCTGACGAGGATGCATGGGTTTCTCCTATGAAAAGGTGACGTTAGGGCTCAGGTTCTAATCCGACCATACTTCGAGCAATAAATCTCTAAATGACCACCCGTCTTGGATAGCGCAGGAGGGTCAGGACTCGCTTGATACAAGTCAAGTCTACGCCGAGGTCCCAGCCCTAGAATCCCGTCACCGCAGTCAACCGAGACCGTATGATGCTCGACGCCATTCGCTGGGATGCCGACCTGATTCATCGCTACGATCAGGACGGGCCGCGCTGTATCGCCTACCCGACCCCCCATCAGTTTGGTGGTAACCTGGGCTCGTTTGATCTGTTGCATGCGCTGCGCAGCAGCCGGCAAGCTGCGAAACCGCTATCGCTGTACGTCCAACTGCCTTTTTGCGCAAGCCTCTGCTACCACTGTCACCGCAACAAAGTCATCTGCAAAGATCGCGGGCGCACGCTGTCATACCTGGAGCGACTAACAACTGAAATCGAGCTTGTCGGCTGCCATCTCGGCCCGCAGCAGGTGGTAGAACAGCTACACCTCGGCGGCGCCACGCCCACTTATTTAAGCCACGCCGAGCTGCGCAGACTAATGATTCATCTGCGGAAGCACTTTAGCCTTCAAGACGATGATCACGCCGACTTCAGCATCGATATCGACCCGCGCGAAGCCGACTGGCCAACGATGGGGCTATTGCGCGAGCTTGGCTTCAATAGCATCAACATCGGCCTACCGGATCTTGATCCGGATGTGCAGCAAGCAATCAACCGGGTCCAGACACTGGAACAGACATTGACGGTCATCGAGGCCGCTCGAACCCTGCAGTTCCGGTCAATCCATATCGATCTCATCTATGGATTGCCGCTGCAAACGCCTGAGCGCTTCGCACGCACGATGGACGCTGTGATCGCATTGTTACCTGATCGTGTGTCCCTCTCAAGCTATGTCCATTCACCCGAACGCTTTATGGCGCAAAGAAGGATAAACGCCGCGGACCTCCCCTCCCGACTCGACAAGATCGCGATGTTGCAGCACAGCGTCGAGCAGTTGACTCGGTCCGGCTATCGCTACATCGGAACTGATCTCTTCGCTCTGCCGGACGATGATTTTGCCATGGCACAGGAAGATGGCACGTTGCATCGTAACTTGCATGGCTACACCACCCACGGACACTGCGACCTGATCGGACTAGGCGTATCGGCCATCAGCCAGTTCGGCGACTTGTATTGTCAGAACAACAGCGACATCACGCTCTACCAGCAATCGCTAGGACAAGGCCAGCTAGCCACCATTCGTGGGTTACGATGCAATACAGACGACCAGATCAGACGCCACGTGATTCAGGCGCTGTCCTGCGAGTTCGAAATACGTTTCGCGGAAATCGAAAGTCGCTACGGCATCTGCTTCAGAACATATTTCCGCGATTCCTGGCCGGCCTTGGAGCAGATGGCGGCTGATGGACTCATACAGCTGAAAACCGACACCATCACCATGCTCCCGGCCGGCCGGCTGCTTACGCACGCGGTCTGCATGCAATTTGATCATGGTTCACCACCCCGCCCCGCCTCACAATTCTCCCGCGCTATGTGAGTGAGCTCACTGCCCAGGCACCTGACTGCGACCCTTGTACCGATTGGCCAGAGGCGCTTGCGTGAGTTAATCTTGCGCCCCGTAAGGTTTTTTCAGGATCCCGCAATGTCCGAGTCGATCAAGGTCCGCAAACAGCCGCAGGCCAACTGCAAGGATTGCAGCCTCTCTGGCCTCTGCCTGCCCCTATCGTTGAACATGCAGGACATGGAATCGCTGGACGAGATCGTCAAGCGCGGGCGTCCGCTGAAGAAAGGCGAAACGTTATTCCGCCAAGGTGATCCCTTCAATTCGGTATTTGCCATCCGCTCCGGAGCGTTGCGCACTTTTAGCGTAACCGATGCTGGCGAAGAGCAGATTACCGGGTTTCACCTACCCAGCGAGCTGGTCGGGCTGTCAGGCATGGATACCGAAACCTATCCAGTTTCAGCACAGGCGCTTGAGACCACCTCGGTATGCGAAATTCCATTCGAGCGCCTCGATGAGCTAAGCGTGTTGCTTCCACAGCTGCGTCGCCAGCTGATGCGCATCATGAGCCGCGAAATCCGAGATGATCAGCAAATGATGATGCTGTTATCGAAGAAGACTGCGGACGAGCGTATCGCAACCTTCCTTATCAACCTGTCCGCCCGGTTCAGTGCACGCGGTTTTTCTGCCAATCAGTTCCGTCTGCCCATGTCGCGTAACGAAATTGGTAACTACCTTGGTCTAGCGGTAGAGACCGTGTCCCGCGTGTTCACTCGCTGCCAGGCGAGTGGATTGCTGGAGGCTGAAGGCAAAGAAGTCAAGATTCTGGATTCCATCCGATTGTGCGCCCTGGCGGGCGGAAACATGGACGCCTAACGGAGCTCGCATGATTTTCGATGAGTTTTCAATCAAGACATTGATCCGGCCGGTTCCGGACTTTCCGAAGCCTGGCGTGGTTTTCCGCGATATCACCCCGCTATTGCAGTCCCCGAAAGCGCTTCGCATGGTGGCCGACAGCCTGATTCAGCGCTATGTCGAAAGTGACTTTAGCCACGTCGGTGCGCTGGACGCCCGTGGCTTTATTATCGGCTCGATCATCGCTTACGAACTGAACCGACCGCTGATCTTGTTCCGCAAGAAGGGCAAACTCCCTGCCGACGTGCTGGCTGCTTCGTACAGCACCGAGTACGGTGAAGCCTATCTCGAAGTACACGCTGACAGCCTGTGTGAAGGGGATTCGGTATTGTTGCTGGATGATCTGATTGCCACCGGCGGCACGCTGGTCGCCGCCGCTCAGCTGGTTCGCCGGATGGGCGCTCAGATTCATGAAGCCGCTGCGATTATCGACCTTCCAGAACTGGGGGGGTCACGCAAGCTTCAGGACATGGGTATTCCGACCTTCACCCTAACCGCATTCGAGCTAAACGAGCGCTAACCGTGCTTCCCAAGAGAACAATCGTCTCCCGCTGGGCAACGCTGCTCTGCTTGATGACGTTCTGTTCTTCGTCCTTTTCACTAGACCGCCAAGCCATGCTGGATGAGGCAAATTTGCTGCTGCTTCCAAGAGAGCGGCAACTGCCGGATTTCCAGCTTGTCGACGAGCAAGGCCAGAACGTCACAACCGATGCGCTACGTGACCGGTGGCACCTATTGTTCTTTGGATTCACTGCTTGCCCTGATGTTTGCCCAACAACCCTGAGCGACATCCGTCGCTTGATGGGCCAGCTGCCTCCCACAGTGCGCGACCAACTCCAGGTAGTCTTGATCAGCGCTGACCCTGCTAGAGATACCCCCGAAGCGTTGCGTACCTATCTCAAGTATTACCGGGCAGGTTTCGAAGGATGGACGGGCGAAATGCCAGAACTGCAAAAACTGTCCAAAGGTTTGGGTCTCCCTTTCGTTCCGGCAGCGCAGACGTCTGGCGACTACAGCGTGAGCCACAGCGGTAATCTGGCTATCGTTGGCCCAGACGGTACCTTACGGGGGCATATACGTGCACCGTTGCAACTGGATGAATTGAGCAAGGCCCTGCCGAAGCTAATAGCGCCGGCCAACCACTAAACAACCCACCTTTAGTGGCAATCCAGTGTATCGGCTAGCACGTAAGCCTGAAACGCAACCTCGTCGATCCAGTGCTGAGTTACTTCTACAAGTGACTCCTGTCCTTTGTGGCTCTCGTTGAAGCTATCGATTCGCTGTTGCAGCGCTACGTCGGTCGCCCGAAGCCTCAAGGTCAGTTCGGTATTTTCCAGTGGAGGCAGTAACCGGTTGAATCTGCGCCATTCAGGTAGCTTGGCAATTTGCTCCAGCAAAATATGATCGCCCGCTACTGCCTGGCATTCGCCGAGTTTCAGCCCGATTAGCGCTTGCGCGGCGCTGGGATAGGCCCGCGCCACCCCACTGAAGCGGGACACGACGACCTCTGCATGCGGGCTCCCCGCGGTCACGCAGAAAGCCCTGCCAGCAAGGTCGCCCCAGTCCGCAGGACCTGCTTCGGCTGCCGTCAGCGCGGCGGTGCTGCTGGAGTAGTAGACAGCGCCGTCGCCGACCTTACCGAAACGAAGATCGGCCTCAGCCGGCCCGTCGACAACGGCGATATCGGTCCCCAAGGCTTCGCTCAATCGAGCAAGCCAAGCCGCTTCGAAGCCTTCGGCAATTGACTCTGTCTCCGCCGCTTTCAGTGGATGGTAGGCACCTGACGGCTCAGCTTTCAGCGCAGACGCCAGGCTATATACCGGCAACGTCGGCAAGAGCACCAGCATCAATCCTGACAGGAGTAACAGCCGTTTCTTCACAGCGCTTTCTCACACGTATTGGTAGCGCAGCATCCGTTGCTTGAATTTTTCCAGCACAACCTGATCGATCAATGTCGCGAGGATGGCGATGACCAATATATTCATCATCACGCCAGTCATATCGGCAATTTCACCGGAGTAAGCAAGAGAGCGCCCAAGCCCTTGTCCAAAACCGATCAGCATTTCTGCCGAGATCAGTGCTCGCCACGCATTGCCGAACGCCAGTTGTGCGCCGGTTATTAGTTCAGGCATTACCGCCGGCAGATAAACGCGTCGTACCAACTGCCAACGAGACGCACCCATTACCCGCGCAGCGGCAACATGAACGGGCTGTACGCTTTCAGTGGCATTCATGACGGACAAAGCCATCGGGAAAAACGCCGCGAGTGCGACCACCACGATGATGGGTAAGTTACCGAAGCCCATCACAATCAAGAACAGCGGCACCCAGGCGATTGATGGAATCGACTGAAGAATCACGATGGCTGACCGCAGTATTTCGCGGAAGAAGAACAGCACGCCACCGAGCAAACCGAAACCGATGCCAAACAGCATTGCGAAACTGTAACCACTTCCCAACCGACTCATGCTGCCGTAGAGCCCTTCACGAAAAGCAGGCTCCTGGACAGTGTCGAAGAGCCGTTCGAATACAGCAGGAATCCCCGGCATCAGGAAGGCTGGGAGGCTCCATGCGGCGACCTGCCAGATCAGCAATATGAACAGCACCGCCAAGATAACGGCGAGATACTTTTTTGGACCGGTGAGACGGCGTCCCTGGCTCATCAATGCCCTACCTCTGTCTTGATGCCCAACAACCGAAGGATTTCGCGCCGTTCTGCGGCGAATTCCGAAAGATCGTGACTCTTCTCGCAATGGGTGAAGTTGAATGTCTTCAGCACTTTCGCAGGTCGCGCGCTGAACACCAGTACATGATCCGCCAGATATAGCGCCTCATCGACGTCGTGAGTGACTAGCAGCACAGTGGGCTGATGCTCATCGATCAGCTCACGCAGTACATCCTGCAAAGCCATGCGTGTTAGCGCATCAAGGGCGCCGAAGGGTTCATCGAGTAACAGCACCTCGGGCTTGGCAATGAACGCGCGCGCCAAAGCCGTGCGCTGCCGCATGCCGCCAGACACCTGGTGAGGGTAGTAATGCTCGAATCCATCGAGGCTGACCCGTGCGAGCCAGACCTTCGCTTGATCGAATGCATCCGCCTTGGCAATGCCCTGAAGCTCCAGGGCCATCGCAACATTGGCCTGCAACGAAAGCCAGGGATACAACGCATGTTCCTGAAACACCAATGTACGCCGGGGGCTCGGCCCTGGGATCTTCTCGCCGTCCGCCAGTACACGCCCTGCTGTTGGGTTTTCCAGACCGGCGACCAGATGCAGTAGCGTTGATTTGCCACAACCGGAGGGCCCCACCAAGGCGACCAACTCGCCCTGCGCAAACTCACCGCTGAAGCCCTTGATGACTTCCAACTGGCCAAACTGCTTGTCTACTTCTTCAAACCTGAGCTGCATATCGCTCTGAAGACCTCATGAAACTGCCCGATCGGCGGCTGAATGAAGCTGCCCGGCGCTATGGCCGGGCAGTTAGGAGGGTCACCTGCATCGACTTAGAGTTCGCGGGCCTGCTGCCAGGAAAGATCAAGAATGGCGCTGGTATCGAATGGCTTTCCGTCGCGAGTCTTGAGCGAGCCGAGTTCCTGAAGAATGTTTGCAAGCTCGCGGATACGCTCAAGGTCATCGCTATCAAGTTTTGCACCGAAGGTTTGAGTAGCAATGGCTTCTTCGATGACGACTTCGCGAGGCAGCTCACCACGGTTCAGTGTCTTGAGCGTCGGCTCGGCAATGAAGTAGTCAGCAATAAGCTTTGCTGCTTCGGCCGGCTGATTTTCCAGCATCTCGATGGCGTCACGCTGGGCGTCAAGTGACTTCCATACCGCCTCTTTACGCTTCTCCAGGGTTTCACCTGCGGTGATTACCACCATGCAAGGGAATGGCCAGACCTCGCCGATTTCATAGATCTGCTTAACCGGAGCCACAAGCTGGGCGATGCGATCATAAGGCTCGAAGAGGAATGCCGCGTCGGCGCGACCCGATACCAGAGACTGGACGGCCACGGCCGGGCTGGTACCCATGATGTTTATGTCGCTGGGGGTCAAGTTTGCGGCTTTCAGAGTCACACCACGCAATACCGCATCGGCAGTGCTGCCTTCCTTCTGGGACGCCAGTATCTTGCCTTTCAGATCAGCAATCTTCTCGATGCCGGTTCCCTCGCGGGCGACGATGGAGTGATAGCCCTGCTGGGCGCCGCCGACAACCTTGAGGTCAGCCCCCTTCGAGGCCCAGGCAACCGCATTGGTGAACCCTAGGACGCCTGTATCCAACTGGCCGCCAATGATCGCCTTGATCAGATCAGTTCCGGAACTGAACTCGACCAGCTCTACGTCCAGGCCATGCTTCTTGTAGAAATCGCCTTCGTAAGCGACCATCGCCTGAGCGTCATCCATCACGCGGATGTATCCAACCTTGAATTTCTCCTGAGCTTGAGCAAAAGCGCTCAGCAACAGCAGGGCAGGAACCAGCCAGTGTTTTGCCTTCATTGTCGACCTCAAGTAAATAGGCAGCGCCGTGTATATAACCAAAAGTAAGCGGTTTATTCTTTTTGGTTATTAACGATTAGTGGCTTAGAACTTTACACGAAACGGCGCGATCCAGACACTACTGAGCAGTCATATCCCGGAAACAGAAAGTTATATAGACCGAATCAAATACAGCCTGTCGAGGCTCGTACCTGGAAGCAGTTATAGCGTGATCGCTTTTCGACCTGCGAAGGCGTGAGCTAGCGTGCCACCATCCACCAGATCGAGCTCTCCCCCTAACGGAACGCCATGTGCGATACGGCTTAGGATGAGGCCTTTGGGAATCAGCAATTGAGCGATGTAATGAGCGGTAGCCTCGCCTTCCACAGTGGGATTGGTCGCCAATATCGCCTCGCTGAAACCGGACTCCGCCACTCGCGCCAATAGCTCAGGGATGCCGATCGCTTCAGGCCCTAGACCGTCAAGCGGAGAAAGGTGCCCCTTGAGCACAAAGTAGCGTCCCCGGAAGCCGGTCTGCTCTACAGCGAACACATCCACAGGGCTCTGTACAATGCACAGCAGGCTATCGTCCCGCCGCGGATCGGCACACTGTGGGCAAAGATCATCCTCGCTCAACGTACGGCACTGCCGGCAATAGCCGACCTCCTCCATCGCCCGCGTTAGTGCTTGAGCCAATCGCAGCCCGCCACTACGGTCGCGCTCAAGCATTTGCAACGCCATACGTTGGGCAGTTTTCTGCCCAACGCCTGGGAGGATGCGTAGTGCATCGATGAGTTGGCGAATAAGCGGACTGAAAGACATAGGTTCACCGGAGGGAGGCGCACTGAGGCAGATCGGAGGCAACATCAAGTCGTGAAAGTCGCTTCGTCAACGACTTCCACGAAGAGGCAAACCCAGCTGTAACAGCCAGGTGCCAGAACGGCGCAGTAAAAAACTAGAACGGCATTTTGAAACCGGGTGGCAACTGCATGCCATCGGTCATGCCGGCCATTTTCTCCTTACTGTTTTGCTCGATCTTGCGCACTGCGTCATTTACCGCAGCAGCTATCAGATCCTCGAGAATCTCCTTGTCTTCCTGCATCAGGCTATCGTCCAGGCTGACGCGCTTGACGTCGTGTCGACCGTTCATAACGACGCTCACCAAGCCGGCACCGGATTGTCCGGTCACTTCCGCGTTGGCCAGCTCTTCCTGCATCTTCTGCATCTTTTCCTGCATCTGCTGCGCCTGCTTCATCAGGCCGGCCATGCCACCTTTCATCATGGGGATTACCTCGGATCAGGGTTCGGAGTGTTCTACGGGTTCGATGGTACCGTCGCGAATGACGGCAGCGAACTGTTGCATCAATTGTTGCACCACGGGGTCCGCCTGTATCGATTGCTCTGCAGCTCGCTGACGCTCGCCACGCCGCCGAGCAGCAGCCTGGGCCGGAGTCTCTTGCTGAGGTTTCTGCAACTCGATATCCAGCTGCAAGGTGCGCCCATGGTATTGATTCAGTGCATCGTTCAGGCGGCTGTGTTGAGTGGCGTTGAACAGGGCACCTTGCGCTGGATCGAGGTGCATTAACCAGCGGTCGCCTTCAACGGCAATCAGAGTGCAGTTAGCCGCGATACTTCCAGTCAGACCGCCCAGCCCAAGCTTCAGATAAATGTCGAGCCACTCGGCCGCTAAACCGGTTGCAGGCTCGACAGCAGGAGCCGGTTCAACCAACTGCGGTTCAGAATCCAAATCATCCAGGCCACCCAAATAGGCTTCAGCCTGGGTTTCGACCTCGAAATAGTCTTCGTCAGTGAGCGGCGGCTCGTCATCGTCGGGCTCGTTCACCTCCACCACCGCAGCATGATGCGTGGGCTCGCCGAGGGGGTCTGGCCTTCGCTCCAGCGACTCGCGTTCTACCGCTACGGGTGGTGTGTCAGGTGGCTCGTTCCACGGTACGTCCACCACCGCCGCTTGAGTTTCGGCCTCCTCGGGTTCGACCGAAGCGTGAGCAGACACGGCCCTCGTCACGGACGACGGTTCTGGCGGGGAAACGGTATTAACGGCTGGAGACTGGGCTGTCGTCTGCTCGGCGACCGAATCCGCCGGAGCGGACGCTGGGCCCAACGACTGCGCGGGTGAAGGAGCTGGTACCGCCGATTGTGTCGCAGCCACCGGCGCCGCAACCGGATCACGAACCGGTGCAGCCGATATTGCTGGACCGGCCACGTTCGTTGTTTTGGAATCAGTCGTGGCCGGACTGACTCCCAACGTCTTTAGCGGTGTTCGTGGTGCGCCTTCGGCGTCGGCAGGCCGAAACGCGAGCATGCGCAGCAGGACCATTTCGAAGCCACTTCGCGGATCGGGTGCCAGCGGCAAATCACGCCGACCTATCAGGCCCATCTGATAGTAGAACTGCACATCCTCAGCAGGTAACGCCTGGGCCAACCCCAGCACTCGGTCGCGGTCGCCCTGCCCGTTATCCACCGCATCCGGCAAGGCCTGGGCAACAGCAACGCGGTGCAGCACGTTGAGGATTTCGGCAAGCACGCCGCCCCAATCGGGGCCTTGTTCCGCCAGATGGCGCACAGCATCGAGTAACGCGCGTGCATCACCCTCCAGTAGCGCCTGCAACACACCATAGACCTGACCATGATCCAGCGTGCCGAGCATGCTGCGAACATCGGCAGCGAGTACCTTACCTTCACCAAACGAAATGGCCTGGTCAGTCAGGCTCATGGCATCGCGCATCGACCCGTCTGCGGCACGGCCTAGCAACCAGAGTGCATCTTCCTCGAAGGGCACCTGCTCGACACCAAGAACGTGAGTCAAGTGCTCGACCACACGTTCCGGCGGCATGTTCTTTAGCGAGAACTGCAAGCAGCGCGACAGGATAGTCACCGGCAGTTTTTGCGGGTCCGTGGTTGCCAGCAGAAACTTGACGTGAGGCGGAGGCTCTTCAAGCGTTTTCAGCAAGGCGTTGAATGAGTGCGACGAAAGCATGTGGACTTCGTCGATCAGATAGACCTTGTAGCGGCCGCGGCTGGGGGCGTACTGCACGTTATCCAGCAGCTCGCGCGTATCTTCGACCTTGGTGCGGCTTGCGGCGTCCACCTCGATGAGGTCGACGAAGCGACCTTCGTCGATTTCACGGCAGACCGAGCACTCACCGCAAGGTGTGGAGCTGATGCCGGTCTCGCAATTGAGACACTTGGCGATGATCCGCGCGATGGTGGTCTTGCCGACCCCCCGAGTACCGGTAAACAGATAGGCATGGTGCAGGCGCTGGCTGTCCAGCGCATTGATCAGAGCCTTGAGCACATGCGTCTGGCCGACCATTTCGCGGAACGAGCGCGGACGCCATTTGCGGGCTAGTACCTGATAACTCATAACACCATCGCGGGATAAAGCAGAGGACGGGTAATGCTAGCGGAGCAGGCCGCAAATTGCATCCGACCTGTCGTCTGCAAGGCAGAGCGTGAGGCAGCTACATTCAGCTCGTTTGATGCTTCAAGGTTGCGCCCAGGGCTCGCACAACCTGCTCGAGCTGGGGTTGGTCGCCAGCGATCTCGACCTGCAGCCCATCTATTTCCCGACGCGGCGGGTACTGCTTTCGCAACTGATCGAACGCAGCCCGACGCTGCTCCTCACTCCCGCTCAGACTGCGGCGAAACGCAGCGTCATCACGGCGCGGGTCATAGACGGCCCGGCAGATTGTCGTAAGCAACTCCTCCGGCTGAGCAGAAGCGTCAAACGCAAGGCCTCGTAGCGGCGCCGGCGGTATAAGGCCCGCCAGTTCTGTTTTTGGCTCGAGTCCCCTAGTCGCGCAAAATGCTTCGTAAATCTGGGCTGTTCCACGCAACTTCCCGTCCAGGCTGTATCCCGCGATGTGCGGCGTGGCGATCCAGCACAGTTCGGCCAGTTCGACATCTGCCTGCGGCTCCCCCTCCCAGACGTCAAGCACGGCTTGAATGTCTGGCCGCAGCGCCAGCTGTTCACGCAAGGCATCGTTGTCGACAACCGCGCCACGGGATGCATTGATCAGCCAGGTGCCTGGGCGCAGCTGCTCCAGGCGAGCCCGATCCAACAGGTGGAAGGTCGAGTGCTCGCCGTCAAGCGTCAACGGGGTATGCAAGCTGATCACATCGCACTCGGCGAGAATCTCATCAAGCGTGACGAACCCGCCGACTTCTCGGGCCTGGCGTAGGGGATCGCAGACACGTACGTCCCAGCCCAGACCACGCAAAACCTCTACCAGCCTACCGCCGACCTGGCCGGCACCGATCACGCCATAACGACGGCTGCTCAGCTCTTCGCCCTCGCCTTCGGCCAACGCCAGCAGGCTGCCAAGCACGTAATCAACAACTCCGCGTGCGTTACAGCCCGGCGCGCTGGCCCAGCTGATACCACGCTCCTCGAGAAAGTCGATATCCAGATGATCGGTCCCTATGGTGCACGTACCGACGAAGCGAACCGAGCTGCCGTCGAGCAGCTCGCGGTCGACACGGGTTACCGAACGAACCAGTAGCACGTCTGCCTCTGCAACTGCCGCTCTGTTGATGCTTCTCCCGGGCATACGGCGGATCTCGCCGTGCTTGGCAAAGAACGGCTCGACCAAAGGAATGTTTTCGTCGGCAAGGATTCGCATTGTGGAGCTCCGTCATTGATTCCCCATTTTAGACCGGGTCGAGCCAGTCTGCTGCCTTCCCGTGAGGCTCCCTCGCGTCGTAGACTAGACGGCTTCTGTATACAATCTGGACATCCGCAATGCCCACCGAGTTGAGACTCCAGCGGGTTCGTGTAGAACTGCGAACCCTCTTCGCTCTCGCCCTGCCGATGATGATTGCTCAGCTGGCAAACACTGCCATGGGCTTTGTCGACACCCTGATGGCCGGTCGCGTCAGCCCGCACGACCTCGCCGCGGTAGCGCTGGGCAACTCGATCTGGGTTCCGGTATTTCTATTGGTCACCGGGGTCATCCTGGCGACGACTCCCAATGTCGCTCGCCACTTTGGTCGAGACCAACACGCCCAGATCGGCGGTGTAGTGCGTCAAGCCCTGTGGATGGGGCTGGGTGTGGGCTCGCTGTTCGCCCTACTGATGTGGAATGCTGAACCGGTGCTACACCTGATGGAAGTCGAGCCGGTGCTGATCGAACCCACCATGGCTTATTTGCGTGCGGTCGCTTGCGGGTTTCCTGCGGTGGCGTTGTACCAAGTACTTCGGTGCTACAGCGATGGTCTCGGCCACACGCGGCCCAGTATGGTCGTCGGCATCCTTGCGCTGATGCTGAACATTCCGCTCAATTACATCTTCATCTACGGGAAGCTGGGACTGCCTGCCATGGGCGGGGTCGGCTGCGGTTGGGCCACCGCAGTGGTCATGTGCTTCATGCTGCTGGCGATGCTGTTCTGGGTGCGACGCGCAGAGTATTACCAGCCCAGCGGATTATTTACCCGTTTCGATTGGCCGGAATGGTCAGTGCTCAGTCACCTGCTTTCGGTTGGAGTACCGATCGGGGTCGCGGTCTTTGCCGAAGCCAGTATCTTCTCGGTCATCGCGCTGCTGATCGGCGGGTTGGGCGCAACCGTCGTAGCCGGACACCAGATCGCGCTCAACTTCACATCCTTGATCTTCATGATTCCGCTGTCGCTGGGCATGGCGATCACCGTGCGTATCGGCCAGGCGCTGGGACGCGGAGCCCCGAGGGACGCACGCTTCGTTGCCGGACTAGGGATAGCATCGAGCCTGGTCTATGCCTGTTTTTCGGCAGGGGCCATGCTGGTGTTCAGCGAGCAGATCGCACGTATTTACACCACTAACGCCGCAGTAATTGCAGTCGCCTCAAGCCTGTTCTTTTACGCCGCGCTTTTTCAGTTCTCCGATGTGGTGCAGGTGACGGCAGCGGGAGCCCTTCGTGGCTACCAGGACACACGCATGACCATGATCTTCACGCTATTTGCCTACTGGGGCATCGGCCTGCCGGTGGGCTATCTGCTTGGCCTTACGGAATGGCTTGGCGCGCCCAGCGGGCCGGCTGGCCTCTGGCAAGGCCTGATTGCCGGCCTGAGCTGCGCCGCAATCCTGCTGAGTATCCGCCTGGTGCGAAGCGCCCGCCGCGAAATCCGTCGGCAGCCAACCGAAGCTACAATCTAGCGCTACTCGGGTAAGGTTTGCTCACAGCTCAAGTGCCAGCATCACAGCGCTCAGTAACAGGAAACCGCTGAAGAGCAGACGCAGCATTCGCTCTGGCAACGCATGCGCCAGTTTCACCCCAAGACTGATGCTCAATAGCCCGCCTAGGGCGAGAGGCAACCCCAACACCCAGTCGACCTGACCATGAGTAGCGTAGGTAAAAAGCGTCACAGCGGTGCTTGGCGCCGCCAACGACAGCGATAAACCCTGTGCTACCACTTGGGATGTTCCAAATACGGCTGTGAGTACTGGCGTCGCTAGCACTGCGCCCCCAACGCCGAACAAACCACCCAGTGCGCCCGCGCCAGCACCCAGCATCCCTAACCAGGGCCAGGGGTGGCGCAACTCAGTTCCGCCTGACGGGGGCCGGAAGAATACGCGCGACAGTGTGTAAACAGCCAAGGCGACCAAAAAGCCGACAAAGGCGATACGCATGCGCCCGGCATCCAGCGATACGGCAACTGCGGCACCGGCAATGGCAAAGAAGAAACTGGCAACTCCAAGCGCTGCCGCGTGGCGGGGGTCGATACGATTGCGTTGATGGTAACGCCAGATAGCAAGCAGCACATTGGGCACCACCATGACCAGAGCTGTCCCCTGAGCGACCTGCTGGTCCAGATTGAACATCACACCGAGCACCGGAATCGCGATCAAGCCGCCGCCTATACCAAACAGGCCACCCAGCGTACCTAGCGCCAGCCCCAGCGCGACGTTCAATAAGAATCCGATCAGGTCCATAACATCTCCTACTAAAAAGGCAATGCTACTCAGCTGTTTCTGGCAGGCATATGCACAAGCGTGCACAATGGCTTTGCGTTTACTGCAAAGCGAACCGAATCTATGAACGCCAATGGGCTTACTGATCAGTTCAAGCTGTTCCTTGATGTCATCGACACCGGCAGCTTCTCCGCGGCGGGACGATTAAGAGCGTTAGCACCGTCATCCGTTGCACGCCGCATAGATGCTCTGGAACGCTCCCTTGGATGCAAACTGGTCAGCCGCAGCAGCCACTCGGTCAAGCCAACCGCTGCCGGCCATGCGTTTTCCGAACGAGCAAGGCGCATCGTTCAGGAATTGCAGCTTGCCCGTGCCGAGGTGACTTCCCTGCAAACCGCACCAGAAGGTCGTATCCGTATCGATGCGCCGGCGCCTTTCGGCCGAAGACATCTGGCACCGGCCCTTGCGGAGTTCTTGCAGGCGTATTCTGGGGTCGATATACAACTGCGTCTGATCGACAGCTTTGTAGATATGCAAGGCGAGCATCTGGGCGAAGTTGATCTTGTCTTACGGATCGGTCCGCTGGCGGATACCCGCCTTGTTGCGACGCCACTGGCGCCAATGACGCGTATTGCCTGCGCAAGCCCGAGCTACCTGCAACGGCGAGGCTCGCCACGGACCATTGCTGAATTAACTGAGCACGACGGGCTGGATTGGGACGCGCTGGGGCCGCCACACGCATGGCGATTTGGTCACGAAGGGATACGACAGCAGGTACGACCAAAACGGATACGAATGGTCGCCAACAATGCAGAGGCGCTGCTTGCCGGGGCGTTGGCGGGGCTGGGGATAGCGCATCTACCAACGTGGCTGATAAGTGATCACTTGCTCCGTGGTGATCTGCTGCCGCTGTTCTGCGAACACGGCCTGCCGGAACCGGAGCCTAGCGGAATCTACGCCTTACGCCTGACCCGCGAAGCCGATTCGCGCAGCCGATTGTTGCTCGAATTTCTGAAGGGCCGCTTCGGCCCGGTCCCGCCATGGGACCAGGCACTGCAAAGCGGACTTGCCTTGGCTTGAAGCATCACGATCATACAGCGCAGCCAGAAAGCTCCTGGGTTACGCCCCAACCATCCAGCACACCACCCAACGGCTCGACCAGGTTCTCCAGGTCCTGTTCGAAATCACCGATACTATCGAAAGTGGCGTACATAACCTTGCTGACCTGGAGGTCCCAGGCACCATCATCGCGGGGTGCTATTTGTGTGTTGACGCACTCGCCACGGAAATTGCTGGCCGCGGCGCAGGCACGTTCACGATCGGGAAACACGGCATAGAACTCGATCGGATGGACGCGGGCAAAATCGAAGCCGCCCTCTTTCATCCTCAGGAGAACGTTGCTGCTTACATCCTCATGGAAGGTGGTACTCATAAAACAACCTCCTCTCACTCATGGATGACGATATGGAATGAAAAGCCTGGCTCTACCTCATTGCGGATTAGGCTGGACGGCACCAGCCGTTGGTTACCGGCTTGCATGAATGCCCGAAGCGGCAAGATAGAAAACCATGTAGCGTTTTCAATAGGCTCTTGCGGCGCCAAGGAGTTCGATCCAATCGCGACTACGCATCTCTGACCGCAACGCCTCGAGCCCATATTGGCTCCAGTCCGTTGCTGACAAATCGTCAGCGGTACGTGGCCACTACCCGAACATACGACGTATGAATCGCCGCCGCAACGACGGCAGGCAGACGCAACGGCAAGGGTCGTCGGAAACGGTTGCCTTGCCGACCCCGTTCACCAGTGAGGCAGCTCAGTCATTGCTGGGCTTGCTGATGGCATGCAACACATATTGCGGCAACGCGAACGAACCGACATGAACATGCGGATTGTAGTAACGCGTGACGATCCCGCTTCCAGCGAAACGCTGACACAGGACCTCAAGTGATAGCTTGCGGCTGCCGGAATCGCACGCCGCCCAGGCGAACGTCATCGCACCGCCGGTGTAGGTAGGTATGGCCGCTTGGTAGAAGTGCCAGTCAGGGAAAAGCCCAGTCAACCGTCTGGCAGTGGTCTGCACCTCGTCTAGCTGCATGAAGGGGGTGCCGTTCTGCGCAACAAGAATGCCGCCCTCGTTGAGGCAACGCCGGCACGCTTGATAAAAAGCCTCAGAATACAAAACCTCACCCGGCCCAGCTTGATCCATCGAATCGACGATGACGACATCGAACTTATCTTCGGTCGTATCGACGAAACGCATGCCGTCATCAATTACCAATGTGAGCCGGGAATCGTCGAATGCCCCCTTCGAATGCTCGGGCAAGAATTCCTTGCAGATGTCGACCAGATTACCGTCGGTTTCGACCAAGGTGATGTTTTCGACGTCACGGTGTTTGGCAACCTCACGCAGGGCACCGCCGTCGCCACCACCAATGATCAACACACGCCGGGCCAGGCCATGCGCCAGGATCGGCACATGAGCGAGCATCTCGTGATAGATGAACTCGTCTGCCTCGGCGGTCTGTATGACCCCATCAAGCGCCAAGACGCGACCCATGCGAGCGTTCTCGAAGATGACAATGTGCCGATGCTGGATTTCCGCCTCATGCAACAGCTTATCGACTCGAAAGCGCTGACCGTATCCCTCGTAGAGGGTTTCCTGATAATCGCTCATGGGAATGCTCCTATGGACGCAACCGGAGGCGCAGACAGCCCAAACAACGCCTTTGACAACGACACGCATCCTACTTTGGTCGTATGACGGATCATACGTCACCGCTTCTAAAGCCAACTCTGTGAAGACAACGCTATCAGCACTGGCTATTGTCCTCGGATGATTACCTTTCGCCTTCCGTACATACAGCCGTGGGGCTGGAAGCAGTTCCACCAGCATTTGACGCTGCGCCTGTTGCCGGATGTCGAAACGCTGGAACCCGAGCGTTACTGCCGCACCGTCCGCGCCGGTGACGCTGTTGGCTGGATCAGCGTTCAACCGCGACCTGAGCAATCGTTACTCGAACTGGCCATCAGCGATTCGCTGGAAGATCAAGCTGGTGCAGTTGTGACTCGGGTGCGCAGGATGTTCGATCTCGACGCTGACCCAACAGCCATAGCCCGGCATCTTGCTGCGGATTCAGTGTTGCGCCCTCTGGTTTACTCCAATCCCGAGCTGCGCCTGCCCTGCGCCTTCGACCCTTTCGAGCAGGCGATACGCGCTATCGTGGGCCAGCAGGTCACAGTCAAGGCGGCCGTGACCATCACTCGCCGTCTGGTTGAGCGGTATGGAGAACAATGGTTGTGTCCGCCAGGAGAGGGGGCGGGCGCGTTGTTCAAGCTATTTCCAAGTGCGCAAACCCTTGCTACTGCAAGCCTGGATAACATTGGCATGCCCAGTAAACGAGTCGCGACATTACAGCGGCTGTCGTCCGCTGTGGCCGATGGCGCGTTTGAATTAAGGATCGATAACGGTCCAGAGGCGTTGATCCGTCGGCTCTGCGAGCTGCCAGGCATTGGTCCCTGGACCGCCGAATATATCGCGCTGCGAGGGTTCGGCGAGGCAGACGCCTTTCCGGCCGCCGACATTGGCCTCCTTAAAGCGCCGTTATGGGGCAGCGATGGTATGACCGCCCGCGAGCTACTCAGACGCTCGGAGAAGTGGCGGCCGTGGCGGGCTTATGCCGCCGTGCATATCTGGCATAACTACACGGATCTGTCGGCGCAGGCTAAGGTAGCGATATCTGCGCAAGCACCTCGGGTGGACCGGTAAGCGGCAATGCCAGAATCAGCGCCTCAGCTGACCGAGGAAAGACTCCGGTCAAGGCAGTGATGTTGACCTGATGACTGATGAGTACGATTGATCGCGTTTCCGACATCGAGGCGAGAAAATCACGCAAGGCTTGGGTCTGCTGCCCCTCTCTATCATCATCAGCAAAGAACGAGTCCAGAGCAGGCAGCGGTTTTACAGGACCGACTTCCATAAGCTCTCCCGTCTGCAAGGCCCTGCACCAACGGCTGCTGAATATTGTGGGCTCAACTATGCCCTTGTGCCGCAGCAGCTCCCCCCATCGCCGAGCCTGTAGGCGACCTGCTTCATTCAGATTGCGTTGTGTCGAACAATCCCCGAGGACAAACCCAGGCGGATCGCCGATTCCTGGCGCTGATGCATGCCGAATGAGAAGAACGGCGCGCCCGTCCGCTATCGCTATCCAAGCTGCGTTCTCATCTGCCCAACCGAGGCCAACCCAGAGCAGCAGCGCAACGGCGGCCACTGCTCGCAAGCTAAAGCCTCACCTTGGCAAATTTCGCAGCAGCCAGAAACCACATGATCAGCCCGACGACGGGCAACAATATGATGACGAGGCTCCAGATGATCTTGCGGCCAACCTCGATCCGGCTTCGCCAAACCTGGACGATAGCCACGACGTCGGCCACCAGCACAATCAAAGCAAGCACCGTGCTCCAGGTTTCCACGGATCAAGATCTCAGGTTGCGTTCATCGGGACGGTTGCCACGCGGCCCCATGATTCCCCAAATGATCAGACCCAATACCGGCAGTATGACAATCAACAGGACCCATAGGGCCTTTTTGCCGGTGGTGCTGTCGCTGCGCAGCACACTGACAATGGCCCAGATGTCCAGCGCCAGGATGAGCAGTCCAAAAATACCGCCAAAGGCATCGGTCATGACAAGACTCCAAATTACGGTGAGTTAGTAATTAGGATGCCTAGGCTGTATGAGGGTTCAGTACGCTGTTTCACAATGACCGCAGCGCAAGGCTTTTCTTACCTGATCACCGTTGCGAGACCGGCCTGATTCACCAAACGTGGCCGGGCCTTGTATATCTACCGAGCCGAGAGCGTGAAGTTATCGGCGTCTCAGTCATCCAGACGCGGAAAGCGCCCAGCGATATCATCGCCGGTAAACTCTGGCTGGCATCGATCGGGCTTGTTGAACAGGCGTACGGCGACGATGTGGGGTTCCTCCCCCATATCGAACCAGTGCCGGGTTCCGGCCGGAACCGAGATCAACTCATGCCTCTCACACAGCACAGCATAGACTTTGTCATCGATGTGAAGCATTAACAACCCGCGACCCACAACGAAGAGTCGCGCCTCATCCCCAGCGTAACTGTGTTCCTCAAGAAACCTGGCTGTCAGCTCAGCCTTCGGCGGGTAGTATTTGCTCACGCAGATAACCTCGACCGTGACGTAACCGCGATCATTCATGAGCCGGTCGATTTCTGGCTGGTAGGCTGCAATTACCTCCTCGGCGCTTGCGCCGGCACGCGTTGACACACCCGTCGCCCAGCGCTCGATGCTTATGCCTACATCAGCCAGGGTGCTGGCGATGTCTTCCAGATGAGTGAGCACCTTCAGCGGCTGCTCGGGTGCATTGTCCTGATAAACACTGAGGATGCTCATGCTGTTTCTCTCCAGCCAGGGTATAGATGCCCCAGCTTGCAAAGGTTTCTAGACAGGTCAGGAAGACACTATTAGGTATGCATCGAAGTATTGAGAGGATTTTCCGGGGCTGATAAACGTCACGCCAACCTCCTCTCTGGAATGACGATGATAAGGGCTGCAGCCAATGCAGCCAGACTGGCAATGGCGAACGTCCACAACGATCCAAGGCTGGCCCAGCTGTAACCGGAGTAAAGGGCACCCAGCGCCCCTCCAACGCCTGCCAGCGTCGCGTACAGCGCCTGCCCCTGCCCCTGCTGTCGGTGACCGAAACTACGTTGCACGAAATGGATGGCCGCCGCGTGAAAACTGCCGAACGTGGCAGCATGCATCAGCTGAGCGACCAACAAGACGCTCAAATGATCGGCTAGCGTACCCAACAATAGCCAGCGCAGCGCTGCCAGCAAGAAGCTCGCTGCAAGTACCTGGCGCAGCGAAAAGCGCTTCAACAGCGAAGCCATTACGAGAAAAATGATGATTTCAGCTACGACACCCAACGCCCAGAGCAGCCCGATCGTTCCTCTTCCATAACCAAGGGTTTCGAGATGAATCGTGAAAAACGTGTAGTAGGGGCCGTGGCTGACCTGCATCAGCCCGACGCAGACGAAAAACGCCAACACACCCGGACGGCAAAGCTGACGTAAGAAACCACCCTGTCCTTCCGGCTCGGGACGTACCGCTGGAACCGCATCAGGAACCCAGAGACTGCTAATGACGATCCCGACCATCACCGCCATCACCGCTACCGGGTAAATGTCGAGGCTCAGATGCTCGAACAGCGCACCAAGTCCAACGACTGCCGCGATGAAGCCAATGCTGCCCCAGAGGCGGATCTGACTGTAGCGCGACGCCTGCTGATGCAGGTGCGCCAATGTAATGACCTCGAACTGCGGCAAAACGGCGTGCCAGAAGAAGGCATGCAGTGCCATCACCAACGCCAGCCAGGCGTAGCTCTTGCTGTAGAAGATCAAACTGAAGGAAAGCAGCGTGCAGAGCGCGCCGATACGCACGATCATCAGGCGTCGACCGGTGGTATCGCCCAGCCATCCCCAAAGATTCGGGGCCACGCAGCGCATCAACATGGGGATGGCAACGAGCTCGCCGATCCGTTCCGCGCTAAAACCCAGGTGATCGAAATAAAGGCCCAAGAACGGCGCCGCCGAACCTAGCAGCGCAAAGTAGAAGAAATAGAACCCGGACAAACGCCAGTAGGGGATCAGAGCAGCCATAAGCGAGGGGCCATGAGTGGGAAGCCTGGCGATTCGTGGCTGGCTCGAGCGCTTTGCTCGATCTCCAGCATCAGCCGCCCAGCATCACGCTCAGAGCTGTCCCAGTACTGGCGTACCGACAAGCACGTCGGCATTCTGGCCGCGGTGGCGCAGCAGCTGATCCAGCAGAACGATGGCCATCATCGCCTCCGCGATCGGCGTGGCGCGGATACCTACGCATGGATCGTGTCGGCCTTTGGTGATGACCTCCACAGGATTGCCGTCGATATCGATGGAGCGACCCGGAGTGGTGATACTCGACGTCGGTTTGAGCGCCAGATGCGCGACGATCGGCTGACCGGACGAAACACCACCCAGCACGCCGCCAGCATTGTTGGTGAGAAAGCCGTCCGGCGTCATTTCGTCACGGTGTTCCGTGCCGCGCTGGGCAACGCTGGCAAAGCCGGCACCGATTTCCACGCCCTTCACAGCGTTGATACTCATCAGCGCGTGTGCCAACTCGGCATCGAGCCGGTCGAAGATCGGTTCGCCCAGCCCCGGCGGAACGCCTTCGGCGACGACACTGATTTTCGCGCCAACCGAATCCTGGTCACGCCGCAACTGATCCATGTAGGCCTCAAGCTCCGGGACGTTATCCGGGTCTGGGCTGAAAAACGCGTTCTGCTCGACGCTGTCCCAACTTTTGAACGCGATTTCGATCGGACCCAGCTGGCTCATGTAGCCACGCACCTGAATTCCCAGGGTTGCGAGGTACTTCTTGGCGATTGCACCGGCAGCAACGCGCATAGCCGTTTCCCGCGCGGAACTGCGTCCGCCTCCGCGATAGTCCCGCAGTCCGTACTTGTGGTGATAGCTATAGTCAGCGTGAGCCGGACGGAACTGGTCTTTTATCGCCGAATAATCCTTGGATTTCTGATCGGTGTTGCGAATCAGCAAACCAATAGGGCAGCCGGTAGTACGCCCTTCGAACACACCAGAAAGGATCTCGACTTCATCGGCTTCCTGTCGCTGCGTGGTGTGTCGGCTGGTGCCAGGCTTTCGCCGATCAAGGTCGCGCTGCAGGTCCGCGACACTCAGCTCCAGGCCTGGCGGACAGCCATCGACGATCGCGACCAGTGCCGGCCCATGGCTTTCGCCAGCCGTGGTAACGGTGAACAGCTTGCCGTAAGTATTGCCGGACATGCAGGGCGCTCCGCGATCGACCTAAAGAGGGGGCCGAAGTATACCCGAGCCGCTGCAGGTTTCACTGCCCCAGGAGCCGGCGCATACTCATGGGCGGCGAACCACTGCCCTCACCCAGCGTTCACCCGCTCCGCGATGGTTGATCCATACCCATGCGTTTTCTCATATTGCTCACACTTATCACCATGCTCCCCGCTCTCGCCCAAGCCCAGCGGCTACAGAATCTCCAGATGACCGTTCAGGTACCGGACGGCCGTCTACACGGCAGTCTCTTGCTTCCGAAGACCGATGCGCCCGTGCCGGTCGCCCTTCTCATAGCAGGTTCGGGCCCGACTGACCGAGATGGCAATAACCCTATGGGCCGCAACGACAGCCTCAAGCGGCTGGCACAAGCCCTGGCCAGTAGCGGCATCGCCAGTCTGCGTTACGACAAACGCGGAGTCGGCCAAAGCAGAGCCCTGGCGCCGGACGAGAGCAAACTCGTGGTAGAAGACTATGTTGACGATGCAGTGGCATGGGCGAAGCTGTTGCAGGCCGACCCGCGATTTTCATCGGTCGTGCTGATTGGTCACAGCGAGGGTGCGTTGATAGCCAGCCTGGCCGAGCCCACTGTGAACCCGGCTGCCCTGATCACGCTCGCAGGCAGCGGTCGCCCTATCGACACGCTGGTGCGCGAGCAGCTTCAGGGCCGCTTGCCCCCATCGCTCTTGGCAACCGCGAATTACCTGATCGACAAGCTCAAGGCAGGAAAAATCCACCAGCAAATACCCGAGGTCCTTCAGGTTCTGTTTCGCCCCAGCGTGCAGCCATACCTGATATCTCTGTTCCGGCAGGACCCGGCAGAAGCATTCGCTGGGACCACAGCGCCAGCGTTGATCATTCAAGGGACTCACGACATACAGGTTGAGCCGCAGGACGCTGTTTCCCTTAACCGAGCCAGAGCCGATGCTGAGCTGGCACTTATCGAAGGGATGGGCCATGTCTTGCGCATCACCAGCAAGGAGCACGCTCAGCAGATAAACACCTACAATCAGCCCGAACTGCCGATCGCTCGCGCCCTGCCGGAGCGGATCAGCCAGTTCCTTCGTGCGCATAGCGTACTGCCAGCATCCAGCTAGCGTTGCTTCGGCCGATACGCTACCTGCCTGCCGCAACGACATCACCGCTCAGGCCATGGACGCCGAGATGACTGACTCTCCAGAAATTACCGAAAGCGAAGCCCAAACGCCTACCCCTGCCCAGCCACATCCTTGGGCTGAGGTCACTCCGAATCGCTTCCAGCTGCTTCGTCTGTCTCCGCAGCCAACTGATCGCGATACTGGAGCTCGCCCGCTACGGTTCGTGGAGCTGGCTCAAGTCGAGCGGCATACGCCACAGCAGAGCCTGTTGAGGCTTTACTTAAGGCAACCGGGCCAGTTGACCTCGAAGCAGCATAATGTGCTTGAGATCTGGGCAAATCACCGCGCCAAGGAGCTGCGCTTCGGGCCTGATACAGGTCTTCGATTGGAGCCGGTAAACCGTGGCCTCGGGCGTTTTCTGCTGGCGCAGGGCATAGCCTGGGCTCAAAAGCGTTGGGCGCACTATCTGGTCGAGGGTGGCGCCCTACCGGGGAAAGACATCACCGCAGAGGATGGACGCTTGCGGCGAGATCATTGCCTGCTGAGCCAAGGCTTCGATGTCGTTTATCCTGACTCCCTGCAGGTCAAAGCAACCTACAGTGCGCCTCGTGTCAGTGCATTGCGGCCCGACTGGAACGCCGAGAAGGTTCAAATCATAGAACTGCAGGACGCGGCGGCGATGCTCGAACAGGCTGATCGCAACCTGTCTGAGCAGGAAAACCGGATTCACGACATCCAGGAACGCTTGAGCAAGCTTCATCGAGAAGATGGCACCCTGAGATTCACCATCGCCTGTTTGGTCGTATTCTCGCTATTTCAGGCCGGGCTGCTGATCTGGATCGCAACCCGCTGACACTCGACCGCTGCCACCCTGCTACCGCATAAGCCGCTCGCGGAATAGCGCCTGATGCTCCCTACACTGACGTGCAGCAAGCAGAAATACGCCATGGCCGCCTTCAGTGAACTCCAGCCAAGTGAAGTCTACCTCGGGGTATAGCGCTTCTACATGGACCTGGCTATTACCGACCTCGACGACGAGGGTACCGGTCTCTGTCAGGTGGTCTGCCGCCTCTGCCAGCATTCTTCTTACGAGATCGAGCCCATCTTCGCCACAGGCCAATCCTAGCGCAGGCTCGTGATGAAACTCAGCGGGCATATCGGCAAAGTCTTCAGCGTCTACATACGGCGGGTTGGAGACGATGAGGTCGAATCGCTGCTTGGGCAACCCGTCGAAGCCGTCGCCCTGTACCGTATAGACCCGATCTTCCAGCCCATGCTGCTCAATATTGCGATTGGCGACCTCCAACGCCTCGAAAGACAGATCGGCAAGCACCACTTCTGCGTCAAGAAACTCATAGGCACAGGCGATACCGATGCAACCCGAGCCTGTACACAGATCAAGAATCCGAGCTGGCTCCTTCGCTAACCACGGCTCGAATCGACGGTCGATCAACTGCCCGATCGGAGAGCGGGGAATCAACACCTGATCATTGACGATAAATGGGAGGCCGCAGAACCACGCCTGCCCAAGCAGGTAAGCAGTAGGAACACGTTGCTCGATTCGCCGACGTAACAAGTCCTGTAAGTGCTCGCGCTCATCCTCTTCCAGACGGCAATCGAGGTAGTTATCAGCGATTTCCCACGGCAGATGCAGCGCCCCAAGCACCAGCTGGCGCGCTTCATCCCAAGCGTTGTCGGTGCCATGGCCGAAGAACAAATGTTCGGCTTGAAAGCGGCTGACAGCCCAGCGAATGTGATCACGCAAGGTGCGCAACTGGGAAGGTGAAGCAGTCACAGGGCATCTCCTCTGAAAAGGGCGCAAGTTTAGCTGATGGCCGTGCACGTATCGTGAGCTTTGAAGCTTTGCGCGAGGGAATAACGCCCGGATCAGCAATCCATATGACCAATTCATCATCTAATGGCTGTTCACATCTCGCGCTACTGGCGCCACAATCATGCCCCTCTCAGAACAAGGAGTCAGTCATGTCCAAGCCACAGACCATGCTTCAGCTCAGTGGCCGCAGTTATGCACCGGCGACTCTGGCCAACGCGACCCTTGTCGTCATCGACGTTCAGGAAGAGTATCGGACGGGAACACTGGCACTACCGAATCTGGATGCAGCACTTGAGCAGATCAGCGCTCTGCTGGCTGCCGCCCGCGCGGCTGGCGCACCGGTCGTGCATGTTCATCACCTGGGCATTCCGGGCGGGCTGTTCGACCCCCAGGGGCTGCGAGGCCAGATCATGCCGGAAGCGGCACCGGTTTCAGGCGAAACCGTCATTGGCAAGACACTACCCAACGCGTTCGCTGGCACGAAGTTACATGAACTGCTTCAACAACATGGCCGCCTGGACCTTATTGTCTGCGGATTCATGACCCATTCAAGCGTGAGCACGACGGTTCGTGCTGCCAAGGATTACGGCTACCGCTGCACCATCGTTGACAAGGCCTGCGCCACTCGAGACCTCCCGATGGATGAAGGGGCCATCGCAGCTGCAGAGGTGCATCGTATGGAAATGACAATTCTCGCCGACAACTTCGCAGTCTGCGTCGCAGATGCCAAGGCATTGGCATAAGCCAGCCGAACCTCAACGCGCGACACGTATCGAACAACCTGTGACCGGACTCTTCCGGCCATAGCAGCCGTAAGGAGGCAACCGGAATGAAACGAACCGATGGTTTCGATGCTCGCCGCCTCCGTCCCCGGCAACAGCGCAGCTGGGGCACGCGGCTAGCTGCTGCGCTTGGCCTTTTCCTGGTTGTTTCGGGCGTTCTTTTCACCGGCATTGGTGTGGCATCGCTGTTCAACGACCTCAAAGCTTTCGCCAGCTTGTCGCTGGATCGTCAAGCGGCGATGACGCTACTGATCCTAGGCCTGGTGCTTATGCTGGTTGGCACGCTTGTTCGGCGCAGCGTGCGCCGGCGGCAGCGCGCGCCCAGTGGTTTGAGCATGTCGCCGCGCCTGAACAAAAGACGCTGAAGAGCCGCTGCTTTCAATACCTCGGTCAGGCAGGCAGTCCAGCACAAGGCTTTGGGGTAAAATCGTCGGCAAATGCGGAGGCCCCATGCAAGAAGACGATTTTTCCCTGTTTAAGTCGGCGGTTCGTGGAGTCAAGCCGATCGAGCATGACCGAGCGGATACTGGCAAACCACGCAGCAACAAGGCACAGCTAGCCACGCGGCGCGCAAACGCCTTGATCAACGATGGCGAAACCCGGATCGACGGGCTGTCCGATCAATTTGTCATAGATGTTTCCGCTGAGGATGAACTGTACTGGGTGCGAGACGGCGTTCAGGACAGTCAGATGCGCAAGCTGAAAGCCGGCCAGATCCCCTTCGAAGGCAGTCTGGACCTGCATGGTCTAAGCGTTGAGAAAGCACGTGAACTGCTCTGGGATTTTCTCGCTGAGGCCTGCAAGTTCGAGATTCGCTGCGTGCGCGTGACGCATGGAAAAGCCGCAAGAAAAGACGGCAAGCGTCCGCTGATAAAAAGCCATGTCAACACATGGCTCCGCCAGCACGCACAAGTGCTTGGTTTCACCTCATGCGTGCCTAGACATGGCGGTACTGGCGCTGTGTACGTGATGCTCAAACGAACGATGCTAGAAGGCCGTGATGAGTAGAGGTTGGTATTAGTCATCCAACCTCAAGCGAAACGCTTGCTGCTTGCAGCTGAGCCCTCGACCCCCTAACCTTCGCACTCGCGCTTTTTATTGCAAGCCTTGCAGGTAGTCACATGTCCCTGGAAACACATTACACCGCGATCCTTGGCCAGCTGGGCGAGGACGTTAACCGCGAGGGCCTGCTCGATACGCCCAAGCGCGCAGCAAAAGCCATGCAGTACCTGTGTAAGGGCTACCAGCAGACGCTCGACGAGGTCACCAACGGTGCACTCTTCAGCTCGAGCAATAGCGAAATGGTGCTGGTCAAGAACATCGAACTCTATTCTCTTTGTGAGCACCACATGCTGCCCTTCATCGGCAAGGCACATGTGGCCTACCTGCCCAACGGCAAGGTGCTCGGGCTCTCGAAAGTCGCACGCATCGTCGAGATGTACGCACGCCGACTACAGATCCAGGAAAATCTTACTCGCGAGATCGCCGAGGCCATCAATCAGGTCACCGGAGCCTGGGGCGTTGCTGTCGTCATCGAAGCACAGCACATGTGCATGATGATGCGAGGCGTCGAAAAGCAGAACTCGTCGATGGTTACCTCTGTGATGCTTGGCCAGTTCCGTGAGAACGCGGCCACTCGCAGCGAGTTTCTCGGCCTGGTCAAGTAATCATCAGATAGGGGGCCGCAAGAGCCCCCCTTCACCGCAGCCTAATGTTCACGGCTGCTCATACATACCGACATGTCGAGGATGGCTGGCAACCCGGATTAGCCAAGCTCGAATAGCGGGATAGTCGGCCAAACTGAAGCCACCCTCTTCCGCCACATGCGTATAGGCATAGAGCGCGACGTCAGCAATCGAATAACGATCACCCACCAGGTATTGGGTGCGCTCCAATTGCTGCTCCATCACATCGAGCGCACGATAGCCGTCCAGCTGCTTGGCGGCGTATTCATCGAGTCGATCATCAGGCATGCCTAGATAGAGCTTGATAAAGCGCGCAACGGCAACGAATGGCTCGTGGCTGTACTGCTCGAAAAACTGCCATTGTAGAACCTGAGTCCGCAAACGAGCATCTGCCGGCAGGAATTCACTACCCTCTGCAAGATAGTTCAGGATTGCATTCGACTCCCACAGGCAAGCACCGTCGTCCAGCTCTAGCACTGGGATCTTGCCGTTGGGATTCTTCTTAAGGAACGACGCCTCTCGACTCTCACCGCGCAGAATATCTACCGGAATCCATTGGTAGTCGCGCCCCAACAAGTGCAGCATGAGCTTGACCTTGTAGCAGTTACCCGATCGGTGATCGCCGTAAACCTTGTAACTCATAGACTCTCCCATGAGAGGCGGATGCTGTCTCGAACTAGGCCGCGTCGGCCAATAGCGCTTCGCGGATCACACCGGCCAGTCGCCGGACGCCCTCAGCCAGGCGATCCGGCGCAACATGACTGAAATTAAGTCGCAGGTAGCCAGGATTCTGCTCCGGGTCGACGAAGAAAGGCTCGCCCGGCATGAATACGACATCCTGTGCCAGCGCGACATCGAGCAGCGTCCGGGTATCAACAGGCTGCTTTAATTGCAACCAGAAGAACAGCCCACCCTGAGGCACCTGCCAATCCGCCAGATCAGCAAAATGCTCACTCAGCGCTGCCTGCATGGCATCGCGACGCAGGCGGTAAAAATCACGTAATTGAGCCAGATGAGTACGGTATTGCTCACTACCGAGCCACTGTAGCGCCTGCCACTGACCGATGCGATTGGTGTGCAAATCGGCAGACTGCTTTAGCCGAAGCAAATACGGAAACAGGTCCGGGGTCGCAATCAAATACCCGACACGCAGCCCCGGCAAGAGCGTCTTGGACACCGTTCCCGTATAGATCCAGCTCGCGCTTCGCAGCCGGCTAACGATAGGTAGCGCACGCTCTTCATCGAATACCAGCTCCCGATAGGGTTCGTCTTCGATCAGGGTGACCCCGAACTCGTCGAGCAACGCGGCCACAGCCTCACGCTTTTCTTCGCTGTAGCGAACTGCAGAGGGGTTCTGGAAGGTTGGAATGAGGTAGGCAAACGCGGGCTTGTGCCGCTCCAGGCGGTTGCGAAGCGCTGAAAGTGAAGGCCCATCCGCCTCCTGCTCAACAGCAAGGCAATCGGCGCCGAACAGCTGGAAGGCTTGTAGGGCAGCTAGATAGGTAGGCGCCTCAAGCAGAACCTCGGTACCTCTGTCGATGAATAGTTTGGACGCGAGGTCCAATGTCTGCTGGGAGCCACTGACAATCAGCACCTGACTCGCCGAACATGGCACTCCAACGGATCGCGCCTCGGCCGCGATGGCTTCCCTTAATGCAGGTTCACCCTCGCTCATACCGTACTGGCCAAGGCTCGCTGGCATCGGCGCCCAGTCGACTTTCGGCAGCATCGACTCGGCCGGCAGCCCGCCGGCAAACGACATCACCTCGGGACGTTGTGCTGCAGCGAGGATTTCACGGATCAACGAGCTTTTCAGGCGGTCGACGCGTTCGGAGAAGGCCATGGATGCACCAGATGCAGGGTCAGATAAAATAAGTCAAACTACTTGACCGAAATTAATCCCAAGCACCTAGGTACGTCAATATGCCTGACCTAAAAAAAAGTACCGTTCAACGCCAGATCATGGAGAGCTTCTTTTTAGGGTATCAGGCCTTCACGGCCAAGCCGGACGAGATGCTTGCCCGACGCGGACTGTCCCGCGTGCATCATCGCATCCTGTTTTTCATTGCCAGTTATCCCGACCTCAGCGTTAAAGAGCTGCTCGGCTACCTAGGCGTCAGCAAGCAGGCCCTTAATACACCGCTGCGACAACTCATTGAAATGCACCTTGTAGAGAGCAGGACAGCCAACGAAGACAAGCGAAAGCGCTTGCTTTGCTTCACTGCTGACGGAGCAAAACTGGAGCAGGCACTACGGCGCGAACAGGTTCGACTACTGGAGCGTGCCTTTGAGCAAGCGGGAGAGGAAGCGGTAAACGGATGGATGGCGGTCAACCAAGCACTTGCAACAGGCACGTCACGCTCTTGAAGGTGCCATGAAAGGCTCGCGCAGCCGCCTACCCTGTCCAATGTCGAATGGTTACTAAAATCTTCGAGTCTTGCTCAGGCTTGAATACAGATACAAAAAAGGGCGACCGAAGTCGCCCTTTTTGATGGATCCCTGAACTTAGTTCTGGTTTTCCATTTGCGCACGGATCAGATCACCGATGGTGGTCGGACCGGCAGTCGGCTCTACGTCCTGCTTGGTACGCAGTTCCTTCATCGCGTCCTTCTCGTCTTCAACGTCTTTCGACTTGATGGACAAGCTGATAACGCGGCTCTTGCGGTCGATGCTGATGATCTTGGCTTCGACTTCTTCGCCTTCTTTCAGGACGTTACGCGCATCTTCAACGCGGTCACGGCTGATTTCGGAGGCCTTCAGGGTCGCTTCGATATCGTTACCCAGATCGATGATGGCGCCTTTTGCGTCAACTTCTTTCACGGTACCGCGAACGATGCTGCCCTTGTCGTTGACAGCGGCGTAGTTGGAGAACGGATCGTCTTCCAGCTGCTTGATGCCCAGGGAGATGCGCTCACGCTCCGGATCGACCGACAGGATGACAGTGTCCAGCTCGTCGCCCTTCTTGAATCGACGCACGGCTTCTTCGCCAGCTTCGTTCCAGGAAATGTCGGACAGGTGAACCAGACCGTCGATGCCGCCGTCCAGACCAATGAAGATACCGAAATCGGTGATCGACTTGATGGTGCCGGAGATGCGGTCGCCCTTGTTGAACTGGCCAGAGAAGTCTTCCCAAGGGTTGGACTTGCACTGCTTGATGCCCAGGGAGATACGACGACGCTCTTCGTCGATGTCCAGAACCATGACTTCCACTTCGTCGCCGACCTGTACGACCTTCGACGGGTGGATGTTCTTGTTGGTCCAATCCATTTCGGAAACGTGTACCAGACCTTCGACGCCTTCTTCCAGCTCAGCGAAGCAGCCGTAGTCAGTCAGGTTGGTGACACGGGCAACAACGCGGGTGTTCTCTGGGTAACGAGCCTTGATAGCAACCCATGGGTCTTCACCCAGCTGCTTCAGACCCAGGGATACGCGGTTACGCTCGCGATCGAACTTCAGCACCTTGACATCGATCTCGTCGCCAACATTGACGATTTCCGACGGATGCTTGATGCGCTTCCAGGCCATGTCGGTGATATGCAACAGGCCGTCCACGCCGCCCAGGTCGACGAACGCGCCGTAGTCGGTGAGGTTCTTGACGATACCCTTGACCTGCTGGCCTTCCTGCAGCGATTCCAGCAGAGCTTCGCGCTCAGCGCTGTTCTCGGCTTCCAGAACGCTACGACGGGAAACGACAACGTTGTTGCGCTTCTGATCGAGCTTGATGACCTTGAACTCGAGTTCCTTGCCTTCCAGGTGAGTGGTATCACGCACTGGACGGACATCAACCAGGGAACCTGGCAGGAACGCACGGATGCCGTTAACGTCGACAGTGAAGCCGCCCTTAACCTTACCGTTGATAACGCCCTTGACCACTTCCTCAGCTGCGAAAGCCGCTTCCAGAACAATCCAGCACTCGGCACGCTTGGCTTTTTCGCGGGACAGCTTGGTTTCACCGAAGCCATCTTCAACCGCGTCCAGCGCAACGTGAACTTCGTCACCCACGCTGATGGTCAGCTCGCCCTGCTCGTTGTAGAACTGCTCGACCGGGATGACGCCCTCGGACTTGAGACCGGCATGAACAGTGACCCAGTCACCATCGATGTCGACCACGATGCCGGTGATGATCGCACCCGGCTGCATGTCGAGGGTTTTTAGGCTTTCTTCAAAAAGTTCTGCAAAGCTTTCGCTCATGTTTATTCCTGCTGTTTTCGGGCGAAAATCCGCCCAATCTCCACATCCCAGATAGAAGTGGGTTCATTCATATAAAAAAAGGCCTGCGGGACTAGATCTGGTCTCCCACATGCCTCCTTGTTAACAGCCTTCGAAACGAATGGCCGTCAGGCCGCCTCTCGGCGGTCGCTCTTCAGGCAAAATCGCGCTTGGCAACTTCGCTCAGAATCTGTCCTAGCACCTGCTCGATGGAGAGAGCGGTGGAGTCTAGCCGTACCGCATCGTCTGCGGGTTTCAACGGCGCAACTTCACGCTGGGTGTCGCGCTCATCACGCGCACGTATCTCATCGAGAAGACTCGCGAGATTAACATCATCACCCCGGCTGTTCAACTGAAGGTAACGCCGACGGGCGCGTTCTTCGGCACTGGCCGTAAGGTAGATCTTCAATGGAGCGTCAGGAAACACGACCGTCCCCATGTCCCGGCCGTCCGCAACCAGACCAGGCGGTTCGCGAAAGGCTTTCTGACGCTGGAGCAACGCTTCACGCACTGCCGGCAATGCCGCGACCTGTGATGCGCCGGCGCCAACCTGCTCGTTGCGAATCGCCTGGGTTACATCCTCGCCCTCGAGAACTATCTGCATCCCTTCGCCGCCTTTGGCTGCGCCGAACTGCACATCCAGATGGGCCGCCAACAACTTGAGCGCCTCTTCGTTGGTCAGGTCCACGCCGTGATTGCGCGCCGCAAACGCGAGCAAACGGTAAAGCGCGCCGGAATCGAGAAAATTCCAACCAAGCTTGGCAGCCAACAACGCTGCAACCGTGCCTTTTCCGGAACCGCTCGGACCATCGATAGTGATGACCGGAACCTGTCTGTTCATGAGTTACCCTCCACGCCTACCCGCATGCCAGCCCGCTCGGCCAGCGACAGGAAGTTCGGGAACGAAGTCGCCACATTGGCGCAGTCATGGATACGAATCGGCGCATTGGCCCGGAGCGCGGCTACACTGAATGACATGGCGATACGGTGATCGCCGTGCGCCCATACCTCCCCACCGCCGATGACGCCGCCGCCTTCGATGATAATCCCATCCGGCGTTGGCGTAGCATTGACGCCCAAGGCTTGCAGACCATCGGCCATTACCTGGATTCGATCGGACTCCTTGACTCGCAACTCTTCAGCACCACGCAGCGTGGTCCGCCCTTGCGCGCAGGACGCAGCCACAAAGAGAACCGGGAATTCATCGATCGCCAACGGAACGAGATCTTCAGGGATATCGATTCCCTTCAACTGCGCGGCGCGGACGCGGATATCGGCGACCGGCTCACCGCCCACTTCACGAAGATTGCTCAGTTCGATGTTGGCGCCCATCAGCTTGAGAATGTCGATGACGCCGGTCCGCGTCGGATTGACCCCCACATGCTCAAGCGTGATATCGGAGCCAGGCGCGATGCTGGCTGCGACCATGAAGAAGGCCGAAGACGAGATATCGGCTGGCACTTCAATCTGAGCCGAGCGCAGCTTGTGGCCGGATTCCACCGTAGCGGTGCTGCCTTTGACCTGCACCGGATAGCCGAAGCCTTGCAACATCCGCTCGGTATGGTCACGGGTAGGCGCGGGCTCGGTAACCGAGGTTTTTTCGGCAGCGTAGAGCCCAGCCAGGAGCAGGCAGGATTTCACCTGAGCACTGGCCATCGGCATATCGTAATGCATGCCGGAAAGCTTCTGGCCACCACGAATGGTCAGGGGCGGACGTCCTTCAGCGGCCGTCTCGATTACAGCACCCATTTCGCGCAGGGGCTTGGCGACACGGTTCATGGGTCGTTTGGTCAACGAGGCATCGCCGGTGAGGGTAGTATCGAACGGCTGCGCCGCTAGCAGGCCGGACAACAAACGCATCGAGGTACCCGAGTTACCGAGATAGATCGGACCTGGTGGCGGCTTCAAGCCATGCAGGCCTACACCATGGACCGTAACGCGCCCCTGGTTGGGCCCTTCGATGACCACGCCCATGTCGCGGAAAGCCTGGATGGTGGCAAGGGCGTCCTCGCCCTCCAGAAAACCTTCGACCTCCGTGGTCCCTTCTGCGAGCGAACCGAGCATGATCGAGCGATGGGAAATGGATTTGTCGCCTGGAACACGAATCTGGCCGCTGAGGCTGCCACCAGGATTGGCAAGGAAGATCAGATCTTTTGAATGCATAACGTCCACATAGGCTCTGCGAGCCAGTATTTTGCTGAAATGTTCCCGGGCAGCCCTGGCGCGCGTGAACACGCCCAATAATGTATGCCCGTCTCCTTCATCGACCGCGGCGCGCAGGGCGTCGAGGTCGGCACGAAAATCGTCCAGGGTATGGAGCACCGCTTCTCGATTGGCGAGAAAGATGTCGTGCCACATCACTGGGTCGCTGCCCGCAATACGCGTGAAATCGCGAAACCCGCCGGCGGCGTAACGAAATATCTCGAGATTTTCGTTGCGCTTGGCCAATGAATCCACCAGACCAAACGCCAACAGATGCGGTAGATGACTTGTCGCTGCCAGCACTTCGTCGTGATGCTGAACATCCATGTGTTCCACATCGGCGCCTAGCGCACGCCACAAGCCGTCAACGAGCAAAAGCGCGGCCGGATCGGTATCGGGCAACGGCGTCAGGATCACCTTATGCCGACGAAAAAGCGTGCTTTGGGCAGCAGTGACACCGCTCTGTTCCGAACCGGCTATCGGATGCCCCGGTACGAAGCGCGGCGGCATCCGTCCGAACTGTTCACGGGCACAGCGCACCACGTTGCCTTTGGCGCTGCCTACGTCCGTTATCACCGAGCTGCCTAGATCAAGCTGTGCAAGCTCGGTCAACAAACGCTCCATCGCGAGAATCGGGACAGCCAGCTGAATAACGTCTGCCCCCAGACATGCCTCCGCAAGATTGGTCGCACACCGATCGACCACGCCAAGGTCCACAGCGAGCTCTCGGGATCGCAGGTCCAGATCGAACCCGACCACTTCAGCACAATGACCGCTTTCGCGCAGGCCCTTGGCAAACGAGCCGCCAATCAGGCCCAGGCCGATTACGGCCAGACGAGGACGTCTCGTCATGCCGGGCAACAGATCGTTTTTTGCACTCAACGCCCGAGCGCCTTGCGAAGGACTTCGAGAAACCGCGAATTCTCGGCCTCGGTGCCAATAGATACCCGCAAAAAGGTGGGCATGCCATAGCCAGCCACTGGTCGCACGATCACGCCCTCGCGCAGCAGCGCCTGGTTGATCGGTGCCGCATCACCGGCGAAATCGACCGCTATGAAGTTGCCTCTGGACGGTATCCACTCAAGCCCCAACTGCTCGAAACCGGCCTCGAGCTGGGCCATTCCTGCAGCATTGATTGCCCGGCTTTTGGCCAGGTATTCGGCGTCATCCAGGGCGGCACAAGCCGCGGCAAGCGCAAGGCTATTAACATTGAACGGCTGACGGACACGGTTGAGAACATCTGCAATCTGAGCCGAACAAATCGCATAGCCTACCCGCAGCGCCGCCAACCCATAAGCCTTGGAGAACGTTCTGGAGACCAGCAGGTTCGGGTGCGCGCCAAGGAAGGACAGCCCATCCGGCAACTCGCCGTCAGTTGCATACTCGATATAGGCTTCGTCGAGGACAACTAATACATGCTCGGGCACCGCACCCAGAAACCTCTCGAGCGCATCGGTTCCGAACCAGGTACCGGTGGGGTTGTTGGGATTTGCGATGAATACGACCCGGGTGTTTTCATCGATAGCAGCCTGCATCGCATCCAGGTCATGCCCCCATTGCTTGGCAGGTACTGCCCTTGCCTGGGCACCGACCGCCTGGGTGGCAATTGGATAGACCGCGAAGGCATGTTCGCTGAATACCGCATTGAGGCCCGGTGCTAGATAGGCACGAGCAACCAGTTCGAGGATATCGTTGGAGCCGTTACCGAGGGTGACCTGGTCGATGCTGACGCCGTATCGCTCCGCCAGCTTCTGTTTAAGCACGAAACCGTTTCCATCCGGATAACGGGTCAGCTCATCGAGCTGCGCCTTGAGGGCTTCGATCACTTTCGGGCTGGGACCCATTGGGTTCTCGTTGCTGGCCAGCTTGACGATCGTAGCGGGATCCAGATCGAGCTCTCTAGCCAGCTCATCAACCGGTTTGCCCGGCACGTAGGGCGACAGCTTTTGCACGCCCGGCTGCGCCAGGGCAAGGAAATCACACGACATAATTCAGCTCCGCTGGACTGAAAGCGTGGAGCGTGGGCTCGAGGCTTGAAGCAACGGTGTTGCTTCGGCTCAGAGCTACGGGCTTCTGGCTTCCAGCCGCTTTATTAGAGAACCGCTTTCGGATAAGACCCCAGCACCTTCAGCGCCACTGCTTCGTGTCCGATCTTTTCCAGGACATCCTTGATAAGAGGATCCTGGTGATGGCCGATGCAGTCGATGAAGAACACGTACGTCCACTTGCCGCTGCGTGATGGGCGCGTTTCGATACGGGTGAGATCGATACCGTTGGAATGAAATGGCATCAACAGGTCGTGCAGCGCGCCCGGCTTGTTGCGCATGGAAACGATGATCGAGGTTTTGTCGTCGCCAGTAGGCGGCACTTCCTGACTGCCAATGATGAGGAAGCGCGTGGAATTGTCCGGGCGATCCTCGATTTTCTCAGCGATCTTGGTCAAACCGTAGAGCTGCGCAGCCATGTCTCCAGCGATTGCAGCGGAATTCCACTCGCTCTTTACCCGCTTCGCAGCGTCGGCATTGCTGGATACCGCAACGCGCTCGACGTTGGGGTAATGGGCATCGAGCCACTTGCGGCACTGCGCCAGCGATTGTGCATGCGAGTAGATACGCGTGATGCGATCCGTCTTGGTCGTTTCACCTACCAGCAGATGATGGTGAATGCGCAACTCGACTTCGCCGCAGATAACAATGTCGTGCTCGAGAAAACTGTCGAGGGTATGGTTTACCGCGCCTTCGGTAGAGTTCTCCACCGGCACCACGCCGAAATTGACCGCACCGGCAACCACCTCACGGAACACTTCGTCGATCGCGGCCATCGGTTTGCTGATCACGGCCTGGCCAAAATGCTTGAGCGCAGCAGCCTGGGAGAAGGTACCTTCCGGCCCCAGGTAGGCAACACGCAGCGGCTGCTCCAGCGCCAGGCAGGACGACATGATCTCGCGAAACAGACGTGCCATCTCTTCGTTGTCGAGCGGCCCCTTGTTCAGCTCCATGATGTGCTTGAGCACCCAGGCTTCACGCTCGGGACGATAGAACACCGCCTCCTCGCCTTCAGCCAAAGACGCTGTCTTGACCCGGGCTACGTCCTGAGCGCAACGAGCCCGTTCACTGATCAGCTCGAGGATTCTCTCGTCGAGACTGTCGATGCGTACTCGCAGCGCTTTGAGCCGGTCGACATCGCTCATCAGCCGTGCTCCTTCTCGAACTCGCGCATATAGGCTACCAGAGCCTCGACCGCATCCAGACCGACCGCGTTATAGATGGAAGCACGCATGCCGCCCACTGAACGGTGCCCCTTGAGGTTGAGCAGGCCACGCGCATCTGCACCGGCCAGGAAGGCCTTGTCCAGCTTCTCATCGGCAAGCCGGAACGGGACGTTCATCCAGGACCGGGCATTCGTTGCGATCGGGTTGGAATAAAAGTCGCTGGAATCGATGACTCCATAGAGGAGGTCCTTCTTCGCGCGGTTGCGCTGCTCCATGACCTCGACACCGCCCTGTTCTTTCAACCACTGGAAGACAAGCCCGGAGAGATACCAGGAAAAGGTCGCGGGGGTGTTGTACATGGAGCCGTTATCGGCTGCGACATTGTAGTTCAACATCGTTGGGCAGATTGAGCGCGCGCGGCCAAGCAGGTCCTCGCGAACGATCACCACCACCAGTCCGGATGGACCGATGTTCTTTTGTGCACCGGCATAGATGAGGCCGAAACGGGAGACGTCCAGTTTGCGAGAAAGAATATCGGAAGACATATCGACGACGAGCGGCGTATCGCACGCGTCAGGAATCCAGTCGAACTGCAAACCACCAATGGTTTCGTTACTGGCGTAGTGCAGGTACGCCGCCCGGTCACTGAGCCGCCACTCGTTCTGGCCGGGGATTGCGAAATAATCGTAAGGCTTGGCACTCGCAGCCACATTGATGTGTCCATAACGAGTGGCTTCATCGATGCTTTTACGCGACCAGATACCGGTGTCGATGTAGTCGGCAACGCCGTCTTCAGGCAGAAGATTCAGCGGGATTTCAGCAAACTGCTGACTGGCGCCACCCTGCAGGAACAGCACCTTGTAATTCGAGGGAATGCTCAGCAGATCGCGCAGGTCCTGCTCAGCTTTTTCCGCGATGGCCGTGTACTCGTCGCTGCGATGGCTCATTTCCATCACGGACAGACCGCGACCTTGCCAATCGAGAAGCTCTGCCTGGGCACGCTGTAGTACGGCTTCCGGAAGCGCGGCCGGGCCGGCACAGAAGTTAAAGGCGCGTTTGCTCATCTTTCGTTCTCACAAAAACGGTCGATACCTTGCTCGCTCCGCCCATGACGTTTGCCATGAGGCAATGCTTGCCATGCTTCATTCGCAACGGGGAAGCCTACAACGAAACGGCGGCTAAGCCTTCAAGCTCGCCGCCGCTTTTATCAGTCGTCGTCGGTTGGCACTACATCTGGCGGAACATCTCCGCCGCCGCCCAGCAACTCATCCTCGCTTGGCTCGGTGCTGACGACAGGCATTTCCTTGTCCAGCGCCTCGCCGTCGAGAACCGCCTCGATATCTTCAAGAACATCCTCTTCGGATGGCTCCTGAACCCTTTCCAGGCCAACCAGGTGCTCGTTCTTGCCAAGTTTGATCAAGGTCACACCCTGAGTATTTCGACCCAGCGAGGAAACTTCATCCACACGAGTACGCACCAAGGTGCCCTGATCGGAAATCAGCATGATTTCCTCACCCGTCTGCACCTGCACAGCACCGACCAAAGGCCCGTTACGCTCATTGGACACCATGGCAATAACACCCTGGCCGCCACGACCGCGGCGCGGGAACTCAGCCAACACGGTGCGCTTGCCATAGCCGTTCAGGCTGGCCGTGAGGATCTGTGCATCTGGCTCGGGAATCAGCATGGAAATCAGTCGCTGACCTTCCGGCAGACGCATGCCGCGCACACCGCGAGCGGTACGGCCCATGGTACGAACGTGTTTTTCCTTGAATCGAATAACCTTGCCGCCATCGGAGAACAGCATCACCTCACGCGCACCGTCTGTGACAGCGGCGGCGATCAGGGTGTCGCCCTCTTCCAGGCTAAGCGCAATCAGGCCCACGCTACGCGGACGGCTGAATTGCGAAAGTGGCGTCTTCTTCACGGTGCCCTTGGCAGTCGCCATGAAGATATAGGTACCCGTTGGCTCATCGACCGATTCGTCGGTCTCGTCACCCTCGATCGTCTCTTCGACTTCGTCGCTCTCGCTGATGATCTCGGCATCTTCGATATCATCTTCACCGCTCAGCTGCTGCTGACGTGCCGCCTCGATATCGACCTGCAACATCGCAGTGATGTGCTCACCTTCAGAAAGCGGTAGCAGGTTGACCAAGGGACGCCCACGCGAAGTACGCGAGGCCTCGGGAATCTCATAGGTCTTGAGCCAGTACACCTTGCCCTTGCTGGAAAACAGCAGAAGCGTGGTATGGCTGTTGGCGACCAGCAGATGCTCGACGTAGTCCTCTTCCTTGACCCCGGTTGCAGCCTTGCCACGACCGCCGCGACGCTGCGCCTGATAGGCAGCGAGCGGTTGCGACTTGGCGTAGCCGCCATGAGAAATGGTGACAACGCGCTCTTCTTCGGTGATCAGGTCGGCCAGGGTCAAGTCCAGGCGCGCCTCGAGAATTTCGGTGCGACGCGCGTCGCCGAAGTCCCGCTTTACGCCTTCCAGCTCCTCACGGATGACTTCCATCAGGCGCACTGGGTTGGTCAGGATGCGGATCAGCTCGCCGATCTGGGTCAGAATCTCCTGATACTCGCTGAGCAGCTTTTCGTGCTCGAGACCGGTCAGGCGATGCAGGCGCAGGTCAAGAATGGCCTGAGCCTGTTCCGGTGACAGGTAGTACTTGCCGTCGCGCAAACCGTATTGCGGATCGAGACCTTCGGGACGGCAGGAATCGGCACCGGCGCGCTCGACCATCGCCTCAACGGCGCTTGACTCCCATTCCGTGGCAATCAGTGCTTCCTTGGCCTCAGCCGGCGTCGGCGAGGCCTTGATCAGGGCGATAACCGGATCGATGTTGGACAGCGCGACCGCTTGACCTTCGAGGATGTGCCCGCGCTCGCGCGCTTTGCGCAGTTCATAGACCGTTCGGCGTGTTACGACTTCGCGGCGATGGCGCACGAAGGCTTCCAGTAACTCCTTAAGATTCAGCGTTCGCGGCTGGCCATCGATGAGCGCCACCACGTTGATGCCGAACACACTCTGCAGCTGGGTCTGGGCGTAGAGGTTGTTGAGAACGACCTCAGGCACTTCACCCCGACGCAGCTCGATGACCACGCGCATGCCGTCCTTGTCGGACTCGTCGCGCAGTTCAGTAATACCTTCGAGCTTTTTCTCTTTGACCAGCTCGGCGATCTTTTCGATCAGACGCGCCTTGTTCAACTGATAAGGCAGCTCGGTGATCACAATCTGCTGACGACCGCCGACCTTGTCGATGTCTTCGATGATCGAGCGGGCCCGCATATAGATACGACCGCGACCGGTGCGGTAGGCCTCGACGATACCGGCGCGACCATTGATGATGCCCGCGGTTGGAAAGTCCGGCCCAGGAATGTGCTTCATGAGCTCGTCGATGGTGATATCGGCGTTTTCGATCAGTGCCAGACAACCATCGATCACTTCACCCAAATTGTGAGGCGGGATATTGGTCGCCATACCCACGGCGATACCGCTGGAGCCATTGACCAGAAGGTTCGGAATCTTGGTCGGCATGACGGCCGGGATTTGCTCAGTGCCATCGTAGTTGGGCACCCAGTCGACGGTTTCCTTGTCCAGATCCGCCAGCAGTTCGTGCGCCAGCTTGGCCATCCGCACTTCGGTATATCGCATGGCTGCAGCGTTATCGCCGTCCACCGAACCGAAGTTACCCTGGCCGTCGACCAGCATGTAGCGCAGCGAGAACGGCTGCGCCATCCGCACGATGGTGTCGTAAACAGCCGAATCGCCGTGAGGATGGTATTTACCGATTACGTCACCGACCACACGGGCGGATTTCTTGTACGGCTTGTTCCAGTCGTTACCCAGTTCGCTCATGGCGTAAAGCACACGGCGATGTACAGGCTTCAATCCGTCGCGAGCATCCGGCAGCGCACGACCTACAATTACGCTCATGGCGTAGTCGAGGTAGGACTGCTTGAGTTCGTCTTCGATATTGACCGGGAGGATTTCTTTGGCCAGTTCGCCCATGGAAGCCTGGTTCCTTGTAGTCAGCAGGGTCCTGCGATTAAGCGCGGAATGGTATCACAGCTGGCGAGCCGGAGGCTTCAGGAAGCACATCAGGGAGATTAGCCCCGGCCTGCCTTAAAGACTGTCAATGAAGTCGTTGGCGACTCATCAGCGTCGCGAGCTTGGCCGCATTGGGACGCTCCACGATGCCTTTCTCGGTGATGATTACGTCGATCAGATCTGCGGGCGTTACGTCGAACACTGCGTTGAATGCCTCGACATCAGCCGCGAACTGATGACCGTTGACTTCTAGCAGCTCCTTACCGGCGCGCTCTTCGATAGCGATGTCATCTCCTGTTTCCATCTGCATATCGATGGTGGAACTTGGCGCTACCACCATGAAGCGCACGCCGTGATGCATGGCCAGCACGGCGAGCTGATAGGTGCCGATCTTGTTGGCTACGTCACCATTGGCGGCGATCCGGTCGGCCCCCACAATAACCCAGGTGATCCCTCGCGTTTTCATCAGATGTGCAGCAGCCGAGTCGGCATTGACCATGACCGGTACGCCCTCGCCCGCCAGCTCCCAAGCTGTCAGCCTGGAGCCCTGCAACCAGGGACGCGTTTCATCGACATAGACACACTCGACAAGCCCCTCCAGGTACGCGGCACGAATCACGCCGAGGGCGGTGCCAAAGCCTCCTGAAGCCAATGCCCCGGTGTTGCAGTGAGTGAGGATATTTTGCGAGTTGCCCTGATGTTTGCGAATCAGATCGACGCCGAATTGAGCCATAGTGAGGTTGGCTTCACGATCGCTGGCGTGAATCGAAGCAGCCTGTGACTCAGCGGCGGTAAGCGGGTCCTCGCCAGGTTTAAGACGGTCGAGCCGCTCGCGCATCTGGTTCAGCGCCCAGGGTAGATTAACGGCCGTGGGACGTGCACCAGCCAATACCTCAATATCGGACTCAAGCGCTGCGCGCCAGTCGCCGCCTTCAGCAAGCCGAGCTCTAAGGCCCATCACAACCCCATAGGCAGCACTGATACCGATTGCAGGCGCACCGCGCACGATCATTTCGCGGATGGCCATTGCCACCGCCGCAGCTGAATCACAGGTGTGCCACAGTTCTTTCTGGGGCAGCTTGCGCTGGTCGAGCAAGTGAAGCTGCCCGTCCTGCCATTCGATGGCCTTTATCTTTTCCGCGGCCAACAAACGTTCGCGCATGGCATGACTCTCCTGATTGGCTGTGGCCTGGCTGACGAGCGCTATTGCGCTTTCATGGCCCGAAAACAAAGAAGCCCGGTCGCTTTGAGGCCGGGCTTCTTCGCTTCAATGAATCGGGACGGCGAACCGATTTCTCGCCTTGCACCGTTTACCCGGGCGCGAATCCTAATCCACTGATTTTGCTAGTACAAGCAGAGGCGGATGGTTGTACTAGCCGGGACAAACGAGCGCCTACGGATCGCTGCAAACGACAAAGCCTTGAGACTGATTACAAAAAATAAAGATTCGCATTAACATACGCATCTATTTCAATCGGATCGATCAGCATGAGTAGTCACCCTTCCCTGCGCCTGTTGTTCAAAGCGGTACGCATCGCCACGCTTTCCATTCCTGCTGCCTCGCTCAGCACAGCTATTTTCGCGCAGGCTCTTGAGGAGAAAACCGGGACGGAGTCTGCAGCTTTCGAGCTTCCCGCCCAGAGCATTGTGGCGAGCGAGGCCGAGCGCGGCGACGGACCGGTCGATGGCTACGTTGCGACACGCACGCAAACCGGCACCAAGACCGACACCCCGATTCTGCAGATCCCACAGTCAATCAGCGTGATTACAGCCGACCGCATGCGCGACCAGGGGGCGCTGACGATACAGGATGCCTTGCGCTACACCGCTGGCGTGCGTGGTGAGGCCTACGGGCTCGATAGCCGTGGCGACTTCGCACTCATACGTGGAGCATCGCCGGTCCTGTTTCTGGACGGCTTACAACAGAGCTTCGGCAGCTACACCAATACACGCACGGACCCCTTTACGCTGGAACGAATCGAAGTGCTGAAGGGACCATCATCGATGCTTTATGGGCAAAGCCCCGTAGGCGGTCTGGTCAATCAGGTCAGCAAACGGCCTCGCGAAGCACAGAAAACCCATTTGCAGCTTCAATACGGCAACAATGATCACAAGCAAATCGCACTGGATACCACCGGCTCATTGACAGAAGACGGCAGCCTGCTCTATCGCGTCGTCACCGTCGCTGCCGACAGTGGCAGTCAGGTGGATTACGTTGACAGTGAGCGACTGGTCCTGATGCCTTCGATTACCTGGCGACCTACCGATAACATCGAGTGGACGCTGTTGGCGAATGTCCAGCGCGACGACAGCGTGCCCAGCTCCATGTTTCTACCGCACCGCGGTACGGTTCTGGATGCGCCCTATGGCCGGTTCGACACTGACCTGTTCGTCGGCGAACCCAACTATGACGAGTACGACACCGAACAGCTCGCCCTGACCTCGCAGCTCAGCTGGCGCCTGGATGATGTCTGGACGCTGCAGCAGAACCTGCGCTATCAGGAAAGCGAAGTCAGCTATCAGCAGATCTACGGTAATTTTCGACCTTTGGGGCTCAACGCTGACAATCGGACGCTCAATCGTATCTATTACGGGGCCAAGACCGAGGTCGATGCCTGGGTTGTCGACCACAATGCTCAAGCCTTGTTCGATACCGGCCCGATTCAGCATACCCTGCTGATTGGCAGCGATTATCAGCACGCGGTGTCACGCCAGAAGCGTGCAGGCGGCGCAGCGACTCCCCTCGACCTGTACGAACCAGTCTATGGCACCTTCGACCCTTCAATCGTGGCCTATGCCGATCTGCCGGAACAGACCATTGCCCAACAGGGCGTCTATGTCCAGGACCAACTCAAATACGAACGTTGGCTGTTGACGCTCGGCTTGCGCAAAGACTGGGCGGACAACCGCACTGAGGGCGGCACGCGGCAAAAGGATGACGCGGTGACCGGACGCGTCGGGTTGACCTACCAGTTCGACAACGGCGTAGCACCTTACCTCAGCTATAGCGAGTCATTCTTGCCAACTATTGGGCTGGACGCTGACAAGCAATCCTTCAAGCCCAAGGAAGGCGAACAGTGGGAGTTAGGGGTCAAATATCAGCCGGTGGCCAGCCAGAGCCTTTATACCGCTGCAGTGTTCGATCTGCGCGAACTGAATCGGCAGACGCCTGACCCGATTCGCCCCAACAACACCGTGCAGACCGGCGAGGTGCGCATACGTGGCCTTGAGCTCGAAGCGCTGACAGCTGTCACTCCAATGTGGGATCTGATCGCCACCTATACCCACCTCGACACCGAAGTCATCAAGGGACCGGCAGCCGAGGAAGGTGCGCGCATCGCTTCGGTTCCAGAGCACATGGCATCGCTGTGGTCACAGCATCGCTTCTCTCTGTTCGGCGTTTCCGGCTTCGAAGCAGGCGCTGGCGCTCGCTATGTTGGAGCCAGTTGGGACGGCCGAGACACGCTGAAAACCCCTTCGACTACCCTGTTCGATGCCATGCTCGGCTACCACTATCAGGATTGGGCTTTCAGGCTCAACGCCACCAATCTGGAAGACGAAACCTATTACACCACCTGTCTGGCACGCGGTGACTGCTTCGTCGGCAACCGTCGTACCGTTGTCGGCACCGTCAGCTACAGCTTCTGATGAAAGGATTGCAATGAACGTGACTTTATCGCGGCGACGGCTGGATCTGGCCGGACGCATCGCGGCCGCCCTGTTCGGTGGCTATGCACTGGCGTTCGGCGTTACCGCCTTTCTGTCCGTCTATCTGCCATTGGCACGTCCGGATCGAGTGGTCACTGCCAGCCTGCTGTGTTTTGCCGTCTGGGTAGCTGCTGTCATTTATACCTTTGCGGCCCGCAGCGCCTTGCGGGCCTGGCTATGGCTGGGAGGGTTGACCGTACTGCTCTGCCTGGCCGCCTATCTGCCTGTTGAATGGAGGAGCCGACCGTGACCCTACGTCAATCAATGGCAGGACTGCATACCTGGGGCGGTTTGCTGCCCAGCTGGTTGCTGTTCGTCATTCTGTTTGCCGGCACGCTGGCCTGCTTCGATAAGGAGCTTGAGCGTTGGATGCGCCCCGCACTGCATGCGCCAGCAACAAGCAGCAGCCTAGAGGCGGATAACGTCAGGCAGTGGTTGGATGCCAATGTCGAGGGCCCTCTGCATGCCTATTGGCTGCACGGTCCTACCGAGCGCGAGCCCTATTGGAGACTGGGTTGGGAAAAGGACGGTACGGGCGAACGTGGTCGTGTCGCGTTCGATCCCAGCACAGGCAAGCCCATGCCGGACACTCTCGGTGGTGAGTTCTTCTTTACTCTGCACTACAACCTGCAGGCGGGCACGATCGGCATGTACATCGTCGGCCTTGCCGGCATGTTCATGCTGGTCGCGCTAGTGTCTGGGATCATCGTTCACAGGCGCATTTTCAAGGATTTTTTCACCCTGAGACCGCAAGCCAACGGCCAGCGAGCCTGGCTCGATGCGCACAACCTGTTCGGGGTGATCGGACTACCCTTCCATCTGGTAATGGCCTATACCGGAGTCGCCATATTTGTCGCGACTTACATGCCGGCCGGGGCGATGGTGGCCTATAACGGTGACCCGTTGGCCTTTTTCGAAGAAGTCCAGGGCGGCTTTCATCGCAATGAGATGGACGAACCCGCAGGTGAGCTCACTTCACTGAACGGTCTGATCAGCGATGCCCGTCAACGCTGGAACGGCGGCGAGCCGGGCTGGTTGATTGTTGAACACCCCTTCGACGCCTCGGCAGTGGTCAGCATTCGTCGGCTCGACCCCTCGCGTATCGGCTCACCGCAGGACACCCTGAATTACGACGCGACCACCGGCGAGCTGCTTCAGCAACAACAGGCACCCACCAGTTACCAGGCTTATATGTGGATGGTTGGGCTACATATGGCGCAATTCGGCGGGCAGATCGTTCGTCTGCTCTATGGACTGATGGGTCTCGCCGGCTGCGCGATGCTGATCGCGGGCTCAGCGGTCTGGCTGCGCAAGCGTGAAGCGCGGCAATCGACAGGCCTTCATGTGGTTCGCGCGCTCAACGGAGCAGTGTTCTTCGGGCTTCCCATCGCTTCGCTGGTCCTACTCTGGGCAAACCGTCTGCTGCCGGACGGCCTGTCCGATCGGGCGGCAGTCGAAGGCTGGTGCTTCGCCTTGGGCTGGCTCGCGGTGACGGTGTTTGCCTGCATTCAGCACAGCCATCCGATACGCATGAGTCGTCAGTTGTTTGCCCTGCTGGCGATCCTCGCCCTTGGCCTGCCAGCGCTTAATGTCATAGTGGCTCCGCAAGGCAACATGCTTGCGAGCCTGAACCGGAGTGACATGACGCTCTTCGGGATTGACCTGGTATTGCTAGCCGTCGGGTTGCTATGCACTTGGCGCGCCTTGTCCAGGCCTGTGGCGCGACCGGCACGTGAACGGCGTATGCAGGAGGTTTCGCCATGATGCTATTGGCCTTCGCGCTGGCTTACGTGGGCATGCTTGCGCTGTGCCTAGCGATGCCCCGCCACCATCGCCAACTGTTCAATCGCGCCCCGAGCCCTCTGCTTCAACGTGGGCTGCGCCTATTGGCTAGCGCGTTGCTTGTCGCCATCGTCATGGTAGACGTGGCAGAGCTGGGATTGTCGATTGGCCTAGTGGTCTGCCTGAGCCAACTGATGTGCGCCGGGCTGCTGGTAGGCCTGATGCTCGCCTGGCGTGAGCGCATGGCGCTTCCCATGGGCCTTGCCCTGGGGTTGATCGGAACGCTTAACGCGCTGGTCTGAGTTGGTTCCTAAAGCACTAGAGTCGATGACGTTCATCACATCGACTTGACCCGCGCTCGGGCAAAGCAGAATACTGTATCCATATACAGTATTCTGGATTTGCTGTTCATCATGTCTTCCGTTGTCTCACTTGATCGACTGCTCGATGCGCGCCGCCTCTGGCGCGGCCAGCCAAGCGTCGTCTCGACCAGTAATCAGCCGACCGGAAACCCGGCCCTGGATGCCGCATTGCCCGGCGGTGGCTGGCCTGACTCGGCACTGAGCGAACTGTTGATCGCCAGCACCGGGATCGGCGAGCTGCGTCTGCTCTGGCCCACCCTGGCACGGCTGACCACTGCTGGCGAACGGGTAGTCCTTATCGCCCCGCCTCATGTGCCCTTTCCTCAAGCCTGGCTCGCTGCCGGCGTTGACCTGCGCCAGCTCAGCCTCGTTCACGCACATGGGCGCGATGCCTTGTGGGCAGCAGAACAGAGCCTGCGGTCAGGCAGCTGCGGCGCTGTGTTGTGCTGGCCGCAGCAGGCCGATGATCGAGCACTGCGTCGCCTGCAGGTCGCCGCCGAGACCGGGCAGACATTGGCCTTTGCCTATCGCTCCTTGCGCGAAGCGGTGAACCCCTCGCCAGCAGCTCTGCGCTTGGCTATCGAAGCTCAGCCGGCTCAAGTGCGTGTACTCAAGTGCCGCGGCGGATTGGCGCCCGTTCAGCCGATTCCCGCCGTGGGATGGCAGTGAGCATGCTCTGGGCCTGCATTCTGCTGCCGCAACTGGCCATGGACGGCGTGCTGCGTAGCCGCTCCGATACCGAAGCGCCATTGGCCTTGTTGAGCGGTACGCCACAGCGCCGCGTAATTCAGGCCGTAAACCCGGCGGCGCGAGCACTCGGGCTGAAGGCTGGACAATCACTGGTTGCAGCCCAGGCGCTGACCCGAGGATTCGAGATTGCCGAATATGACCAGGCCTCGATCGAGCGTTGGCAGCAGTTTCTCGCAGCCTGGGGTTACGGCTTCAGCTCGCAGGTCAGTCTGCACTTCCCGCGTTGCCTGCTTATGGAAGTGCAGTCCAGCCTCGGCCTGTTCGGCCCCTGGCCTCGCCTGGAAGCACGCTTGCGCACGGAGCTGAGCGCGCTGGGCTTTAGCCATCGCATCACCCTGGCCCCCAACCCGGCGGCCGCGCGTGTACTGGCCAACGTGCATGACGGTGTGGCCGTGACAGACAAACAGACGTTGCATCAGGTGCTGGCCGATCTGCCCGTAGATCGTCTTGGCTTGCCTCGCGATGTTTCAATTGCGCTGGCGCGCATGGGGTTGCGTACCTTCAAGCAATTGCTGGCACTGCCTCGGGAAGGACTCGCGCGCCGCTTTCCAGCAGAGGCGTTGAAACAGCTCGACACTTTGTTAGAGCAACGCCCGCTGGGTATGAGCTTCTACCGACCCCCTGACCGTTTCGATGCGCGCATCGAGCTGAACTTCGAGGTCGAGTCGCACCAGGCGTTGCTATTCCCGCTGCGCCGCCTGACTGCCGATCTCGCCGCCTACCTGGCAGGCCGTGACAGCGGGGTCCAGCAATTTACCGTGCATCTCGAACACCGCAGCCTGCCCGAAAGCCTGTTACCGGTGGGCCTCCTCGGCGCCGAGCGCGACCCGGCCATGCTGTTCGAGCTGACCCGAGGCCGCCTAGAGCATCTACAACTACCGGCACCGGTGCTGGCGATACGCCTGGTCGCGCACCAGCTGCCTGCCTTTGTACCTGAGCATCGAGAACTCTTCGATGAACGACCGCAGCAGTCATTGCATTGGGAGCAATTGCGCGAGCGACTCCGAGCCCGCTTGGGTGACGATGCCGTACAGGGGCTTGCTGCTCGCGCCGATCATCGCCCCGAATTAGCCTGGCGTCCGCAGCATGCAGATCAACTCGAGATGCCCTCTACCAGCGCACCCCGTCCGGGTTGGCTGCTGAGCGAGTCGAAACCGCTGCATGAAGCCTCGCTGCGCATACTTTCGGGGCCCGAGCGCATCGAGTCCGGCTGGTGGGACGGAGGCGACGTGCGCCGTGACTATTATCTTGTGGAAACCCGCGCGGGCCAGCGCGGATGGGCCTTCCGCTCAGTCACGGGTGGGCCACTGATGTTGCACGGCTGGTTTGCATGAAGCCTGGTTACGCCGAACTGCATTGTCTGTCCAATTTCAGTTTTCAACGAGGTGCTTCCAGCGCAAAAGAATTGTTCGAGCGCGCCGCACTGCAGGGCTACCGAGCCCTGGCGATAACCGATGAATGCACGCTGGCCGGCATCGTCCGCGCCTGGCAAGCGTCCAAGGAAACTGGCCTGCCGCTGATTGTCGGCAGCGAAATGCAGGTCGAGAATGGCCCCAAGCTGCTCCTGCTGGTCGAAAACCTGCTGGGCTATCAGCGCTTGTGCCAAATGATTACCAGCGCAAGAAGGCGCGCCGAAAAAGGCCGTTATCAGCTGCTGGCTGAAGACCTGAACGAGCCTATCGAGGGTCTGCTGGCCATCTGGCTGACCCATGACACTGATGCTGTCGCCGAAGGCCTCTGGCTGAGCGAACGCTTTCCGGCACGCCTCTGGTTGGGCATCGAGCTGCATCGCGGACCTGATGATGCATCGCATCGGCAACGTTTGCAGACGTTAGCTACGCGTCTGGGCATCCCCGCGGTCGCTTGCGGCGATGTGCATATGCATGCTCGGGGCCGGCGCGCCCTGCAGGACTGCATGACCGCGATCCGCCATCACTTGCCTGTTGCCGAGGCCGGCCGCTATCTGTTTCCCAATGGCGAACGCCACCTGCGTCGACGCGAAGAACTGGCCCAGCTGTATTCTCCCGAGCTGCTTGCCGAGACGCTGCATATCGCCGAGCGCTGCCAGTTCAGTCTCAAGGAATTGAAGTATCAGTACCCACACGAGCTCGTGCCCACCGGCCACGATGCCAGTTCCTGGCTGCGCAAGCTGGTAGAGGATGGAATCAGATGGCGCTGGCCGGCAGGCGTGACGGAGAAAGCCCGTGCGCTGGTCGAGCATGAATTGCAGCTGATCACCGAATTGCACTACGAAAGCTACTTTCTCACCGTTCACGACATCGTCCGTTTCGCCCGTGATCGCCACATTCTCTGTCAGGGTCGCGGTTCGGCAGCCAACTCGACGGTGTGTTTTGTACTGGGTATCACCGAACTCGATCCATCGAACAGCCGGTTGCTCTTCGAACGCTTCCTCTCACGTGAGCGCAACGAGCCGCCGGACATTGACGTCGACTTCGAGCATGAGCGCCGCGAGGAGGTGATCCAGTATGTGTTTCGTCGCTACGGTCGCAACCGCGCCGCACTGACTGCGGTGGCCAGCTCCTACCGTGCCACGGGCGCACTGCGTGACGTAGCCAAGGCACTTGGGCTGCCGCCCGATCAGGTCAACGCACTGGCCGACTGCTGTGGGCGTTGGAGTGACCATGTGCCCGATGACGCCCGGCTCCAGGAGGCCGGATTCGACCCAAGCAGCCCGGTGCTGCGTAGGGTTCTGGTGCTGACCGGGGAATTGATCGGCTTTCCCCGTCATCTATCACAACATCCGGGCGGATTCGTCATTTCCGAGTATCCGTTGGATACCCTGGTGCCGGTCGAGAACGCCAGCATGGCCGACCGTACCGTGATCCAGTGGGACAAGGACGACCTCGACGTGGTCGGCCTGCTCAAGGTGGATGTACTCGCGCTCGGCATGCTCAGTGCGCTGCGCCGCTGTTTCGATTTGGTTGCCCACTATCGCGGCACACAGTGGACCATCGCCACCCTCCCCAAGGAGGACCGGCCAACCTACGAGATGATCAGCCGCGCCGATACCATCGGCGTGTTCCAGATCGAGTCGCGGGCACAGATGGCCATGCTGCCCCGGCTGCGACCAAGGACGTTCTATGACCTTGTGATTCAGGTCGCCATCGTGCGGCCGGGGCCGATTCAGGGCGACATGGTTCATCCCTACCTACGCCGACGCAACAACGAAGAGCCGGTGGAGTATCCCTCCGAAGAACTGAAACCGGTGTTCGAGCGCACCCTTGGCGTGCCGCTGTTTCAGGAACAGGTGATGGAACTGGCGATTGTCGCGGCCCAGTACACGCCAGACGAAGCCGACAAGTTGCGCCGCGCCATGGCCGCCTGGAAGCGCCACGGCAGCCTTGAGCCCCACCGCGTGAGATTGAGTGAGCGCATGCTTGCCCGTGGCTACAAACCGGAATTTATCGCCCGGATCTTCGAGCAGATCAAAGGCTTCGGCAGTTACGGCTTTCCCGAATCTCATGCAGCGAGCTTCGCCCTGCTCACCTATGCCAGCTGTTGGCTCAAATGCCATGAGCCAGCCGCCTTCGCCTGTGCCTTGATCAACAGTTGGCCGATGGGTTTCTACAACCCCGACCAGATTCTTCAGGACGCACGCCGTCACGGCCTCAAGATTCGTTCACTGGATGTCCGCTACAGCGAATGGGACTGCAGCCTTGAGCCGACCGATACCGAACAACCGGCGATCCGTCTGGGGCTCCGCCTGGTTCGAGGCTTTCGTCAAGAAGATGCACAAGGCATTTCAGTGGCTCGTCAGAAGCACGCTTTTACCGGTACCGATGACCTGTGCCTGAGGGCACAGCTCAATGCGCGCGCCCGAGAACAGCTGGCCGACGCAGGAGCACTAAAAGGACTCGTTGGGCATCGGCATCAAGCTCGCTGGGCCGTGGCCGGCTTCGAGCCCCAACTGCCCCTGTTCGCTGAACAGGCTTCGACCCAGGAGGCGCCCGTGCCTCTGCCGTTGCCCTCGGTTGGGGAAGAACTGATGACCGATTACGCCACTCTGGGCACCACGCTGGGCCCGCATCCGCTGGCGCTGCTGCGTGACCAATTGCGAAGCCGGCGTTGCCGCAGTTCGCGCGAGCTGGCCGAGGTGGAACACGGGCGTCCGGTCAGCGTGGCCGGTCTGGTCATTGGTCGCCAGCGCCCGCAGACAGCCAGCGGTGTCATCTTCGTCACACTGGAAGACGAGTTCGGCATGATCAACGTGGTGGTCTGGCACGACCTGGCCGAGCGGCAACGGCGGGTGCTGATACAGTCACAGTTGCTTCGAATCGATGGTCATCTGGAATCGGCAAAAGGTGTACGTCACGTCATCGCGGGACGCATGAGCGATCTCACCCCGATGCTGACCGGCCTCGACGTACGCAGCCGGGACTTCCAGTGACGTCAACGTCGGCGACACAGCGATCAATTCACACCGCGCGTTAGCAGATCGGCTATTGAAAGGGTGAACATGAATACCAGCCAGAACCCAGCGCCCAGCGCGAAGAAGCGAACCAGCGGCGAATGAGTGCCGAGCTGGGCCAAGCCGAACAGCACCAACACGGCCTGCCCTGCCGCACAGACCAGTGCGAACATTGCCCACTGGGGGAACTGGATGGCTATCGTGGCGCTGAGCGCCAGTAGCGCCAGCAACCCGGCGTAGATAAGCATCAGTTTGCTCGCCTTCATGCTGCCCTCCCGACCAGATACAACGAGGGATACAGAAAGATCCAGATCACATCGACCATGTGCCAGTACAGACCGACCATTTCCAATGTGATCGCCCGCTCGGGCAGCTTCATGTGAGCGAAATGAATGCGCGCGACCATGCCGAGCACGATCACCACCGCAATCGTCACGTGTACCGCATGCAGCGCAGTGGCAAAAAAATAGATGTTCATGAACAGCCGCGCGGCCGGGTCCTTTAGCGGCGATTCGGGGCCGATGCTGGGGAGCAGCCCTTCATGATATTCCCAGCCGTATTCAAAGAATTTCACCGCCAGGAACGCAAGGCCGAAGAAGGCGCTGAGCAACAGAAACTGTTGCACCCGACGGTAGTTACCCAACCGCGAAGCCTGCACCATCAGGCTCATACATAGGCTGCCGGTCAGCAGTAGCGCGCTGTTGAACCCCGCCAGAATCGAGTGCAGATGATGCACCGCTTCACTGACTGCAGAGGGGTGTTGCAGACGGTAGTAGTAGATGACCAGAAACAGCGCGCCGAACATCATGATTTCGGTCGCGAGAAACAACCACATTCCCAGAAAACTCGCCTCGCGCTGCTGGGTGGTGGTCTGGTAAGGCTCGGCCAGGTACCCGTCACGATCGGCCATGGGTCGCCTCGGGTGGGTAGTCGTAAGCTTCGAAGTCGACAATCGGGGTTTTCAGGAAATTGTGTTTAGGCGGCGGCGACGAGGTGCGCCACTCAAGGCCCGCTGCGTCCCAGGGATCATCATCGGCCAAAGGTCCGTAACGCAGCGACCAGAGCAGGTAGCAGAACGGCATGACGTAACCCACCGCCAGCACAGCCGCGCCGGCAGAAGACAGCACATGGAGGAACTGAAAATCTTCCGGATAGCTGTGATAACGCCGCGGCATGCCCAGATAGCCGAGCAGAAATTGCGGAAAAAACGTCAGGTTGAACCCGCAGAAGATCATTACCGCCGCGATTTTGCCCCAGAGCTGCGAATACATCCGCCCGGTTATCTTCGGCCACCAGAAATGCAGCGCGCCGAAGAACCCGGCCACCGCCGCGCCAACCATGATGTAGTGGAAATGCGCGACCACAAAGTAGGTGTCGTGTACATGAACATCCGCTGCCAGCAGCGCGAGAAACAAGCCCGTAACCCCACCGATGACGAACAGTCCAATGAAGGTCAACGCATAGAGAAAGTGTGCATCGATGGTCAGATTGCTTTTGTAGAGCGTCGCGGTCCAGTTATAGACCTTGATCGCCGAAGGGATCGCTACCAGAAAGCTGAGCAACGAAAAGACCATGCTGGCGTACATCGACTGCCCGGCAACAAACATATGGTGCCCCCAGACCATGAAGCCGATCACCGCGATTGCCAGGCTGGAATAGGCGACGAACGAGTAGCCGAAAATGCGCTTGTGCGCCGCCGCGGTGATCAGCTCGCTCATCACGCCCATCGCCGGCAGAATCATGATGTAGACCGCCGGATGGCTGTAAAACCAGAACAGGTGCTGGAACAACAACGGGTCGCCCCCCAGGCTGGGGTCGAACACCCCGATACCGAACAGGTATTCCGCCGCCACCAGCAGCAGCGTGATGGCCAACACCGGAGTAGCAAGCACCAGAATTACCGAAGTGGCATAGAGCGACCAGCAGAACAGCGGCATCCGAAACCAGGTCATGCCCGGCGCACGCAGCGTATGAATCGTGACGATGATGTTCAGTCCCGTCAGGATCGACGAGAAGCCAACGATGAACACGCCGAGAATCACCGCTACTACATGCCCATTGCTGAACATCGTCGACAGCGGCGTATAGAAGGTCCAGCCGGTATCCACACCTCCGGCCAATAGCGAATACAGGGTAAAGAGGCCTCCGCCCACCAGCAGGTACCAACTGAACAGGTTGAGCTTGGGAAAGGCCATGTCCTTGGCGCCGATCATGATCGGAATGAGAAAGTTGCCGAAGACCGCAGGAATCGACGGAATCAGAAAGAACCACACCATGACGACGCCGTGCAGAGTGAAGGTGCGGTTGTAACCGTCGGGACTCAGCAGGTCGCCGTCGGGCGTTACCAGCTCGATGCGTACCAGAGCGGCAGCCAGGCTGCCGAGAAAGAAGAACGCAGTGACACCGATCAGGTAGAGGATCGCGATGCGCTTGTGGTCCGTGGTCAACAGCCATGTGCGTAGGCCATGCTCGTCCGCAAGGTAACTGGGCGCACGGTCGGCGGCCGGGTTCTTTTGACTCAAGGTATCGTCTCCTCTGGCGTCGGGCTGCGCGGGCTGTCGGCATGGGGCTCGCCCTGGCCGCCCTCCCCGACCTTGCCCAGCGACTGGATATAGGCAGTCAGGCGCAGTACACCTTCTTCATCGATCACGTTGGCGAAGCTCGGCATGATCGATTCGTAGCCGGCCACGATCTGCTTGTGTGGCAGCAGGATGCTGTCGCGGATATAAGCCTGGTCGGCCACTACGGAACTGCCGTCCTTCAGTGCTACACGACGGCCGTAAAGCCCTTCCAGATTCGGCGCTTTGGCCACGGCGGCCGGGCCATGACAACCACTGCAGCCGAACTGGCGAAACAGCGCTTCGCCCTGTTCGGCCAGGGACTCGCTGGCACCGGCCTGTGATAGCCAGCGCTCGTATTCCTGTGGTGGCTGCACAATCAGCGTAGCGAGCATCTTCGAATGATCGGTGCCGCAGTACTCGGCACAGAACACCTCGTAACGACCGGCTTCGGTGGCGTTGAACCAGAGGTCGGTATAGCGCCCAGGCAACAGGTCCTGCTTGATGCGTAGCGCCGGGAAATACAGGCTGTGAATGACGTCCTGAGAAATCATGTTAAGCCGCACCGGGCGCCCTACGGGCACGTGCAAGGTATTGATCTCGCGCTGACCGCCAGGATGCTGGAATTTCCACATCCATTGCTTGGCCACGACCTGGATCTCCATGGCGTCGACAGGTGGCGTGCGTACCTCGTAATACAGCTTCGCCGAGACCAGGTAGATGATCATAGAGCCGATGAAAGGCAGCACGATCCAGGTCATTTCGACTTTCATGCTGCCGCGCGGCCGGTGATCGCGAGGCACCTTGGTGCCCTTGCGATACCGTATTGCGAACAGAATCGTGAGCACGAACACCGGGACTACGAAGATCGTCATCATCCCGGTGAACGACCAGATCAGCCAGTCGATGCTGCTTGCGTGCTCGGATGCGGTTTGCGGCCATAGGCGAAGAAAATCATCGTTCATCGCCGCCCTCCCGCTTGCGCCGCTCGCGCCTCTCTCTCCACAGCGACCGCCCGATGAAACCCAGCAGTGCGAGCCCCGTACCGGTGCCGCCCACCTGCAGTGCACCGATGATCCAGTTGTCGTACCCGCCAGTGCGCGGGTTGTAGTGGTAACAGAGCAGCAATAGCTGATCGCTGAAATCGCCGACCCGCCCTTCACCTGCATCAGTAAGCGCCAGCCGCAGGTCAGTTGGCTGGTAGCCGAGCCCGTACAGCCATTGCACCAGCTTGCCGGACGGACTCAGCGTGGCGACCGCCGAGGCATGTGCGTATTCCTGAATCTCCGCATCCCATCGGTAACGGAAGCCCATCGCATCACTGACACGACGGCTCGCCGATTCCGGTCCCGTCAACAGGTGTACGGCGTGCGAACCGGCCAATTCGGGCCAGCGCCGGGTCAGTTTCTCGCGTTCAGCACGGGCATCGGCTGGCGTCTCGTGCGGATTGAAGCTATAGGCAATCACCACATAGTCCTTACCCAGTTCGAAGGGCACAGCGCCGAGCAGGTTGAACAGGCTCGCCAGCTGCGACCCGCACACGTTCGGACAGCGGAAATACACCGGCACCAGCACCGCTGGCCGACCGTCCAGCAATTGGGCGAGCGTGACCGGCTCACCACTGTCATCGATGAAGCGAGTATCCAGCGGCACCTGTGCACCGGGCTGTGAATCGATGCCGGCAGCGGCGAAGGGATCGAACGGCTCGGCGGCGCGCACCGTAGCTGTCAGCGCAAACGACAGCGCGACAGCCAGGATCATCAAGAGGCGGCTCATCGCGGTTCCGCCCTTTGTCTGGCCTGTTGCAGGCGGACATCCCGTGCGCCACTGGCCTCCACCGGAGCCGGCCAGCCGCGGTCGAGCAACAGCTCGCGTGCCCGCTGGAGCGGAATGCTTGCAATGCCAGCGTCGCGGTCGATCCAGGCATAGTGTTCAAGCCGCTGCTCGGCCTCATCGATGATCTGCTGACCGTCGCCCAACGCATTGCTTTCCAGGCGCGGCTCCGGCGGAATGATTCTTTCGCGCTCAAGCCCCGACACCGGCGGCTCCGGCGTCGAGTGGTAATAGCTGAGCAACAGTCCTACAGCAGCCAGCGAGACCGCCAGGGCAACCACCAGACCGAAGCCGATCATCAGCAATACTCTGACCTTGGCATCGTGGTGCTCGAAGCCGTCTTCCTTCGAGCGCGGATCGACCGGGACACTCATGCGGACCTCCTCGGCAAGATCAGTAGCACCATCAGCCCCGAGCCCGCAGCTGCCGCGGCGAGCAGCGCCAGCCCACTCGCCAGCCCACTCAGGCCCGACAAGCTGGCCATACTCAGCCAGGCGCCTTCAGCCAGCCCCAGCAGCAGGGTGCCGCCAGCCAGTATCGCCAGCGGCATACGACGCCCTGAGAACGGCCACCAGGTCACGACGAAGACCAGGCTCTGCAGCGCCACCAGCCAGGTCAACAGAGGCCATTCGCGGGCGCGAATTTCATACCAGCGGACCTCCTCGGGCAGGTTGCCGTACCAGACGATCAGGTACTGCATGAAGTGCAGATAGATCCAGGCCAGCGCCGCTGCCGACAGCAAGCCGCGCAACACTCCTGGGCGGGAGGCGCCAGCAACGAGATTAAACAGGATGCAGGCGGCGATCCCGGACAGCATCAGCCGGCCCAGCCATAGCAGCCCGAAGATGCTGGACGCGAAGTGCGGTTCCATAGATTGCGCCCAGTCGAAGGCTGCTAGCGACACACTCAACACCACAGCGATCAGGCCCAATCCGGCCCCCGCTGGATTGCGCAGCGTAGTGGGCAGCAGCCAGCGCGCCAACGCCCACCACAACCCCACATAGAGCAGCCCACGGCAGACGAAACTGGGCCACCAGAGCCACAACCCGCGAAAGCCGTCGTTGTAGTGATGCATCCACTCGTAGATCAATCCGGCGCCAAGCAGCCCCGGCAGAACCAGTACCGCAAGCGCTGGCATGGCCCGGCTGGCAACCAGCGTCCAGGGCCATAACTGATCGCGAACGCTGCCGCTGACCGGGGCCAAAGCGAAGCCCAATGCCAACGCCCCGAGCGGAATCCCGGCCAGTCCCAACAGGCTCGCCACACAGGCGGCCAGGGTGTCGCGCGGGGTCAGCAGTAGCCCGATGCCAAGGCCGACCATACCGATGGCCAATGCCGACCAAGCAACTTTGCGCATGTTCACCGAACCCACCGCGCTCATGGCTGAGCCTCCAGCTCGCGGCGATCGAGCTCAGGCAGCAGGCCAAACTCCGCCGTTCGCGCCAGCTGCAGCGCGCGTATGTGCGCAACGATTGCCCAGCGATCCGCCGGTCGCACCCGCGCGGCGTAGCTGTACATCACGCCATAACCATCAGCGATGACTTGGAGAAAATGGCGATCAGGTGCCTGCACCAAACGCGGCTTGGCGAAATCCGGTGGCTGCGGAAAGCCGCGCTTGACCACCGTCCCCAGGCCATCACCGGTCAAGCCGTGACAAGGCACGCAATTGATGCGGTAGCGCTCTTCCCCCCGCGCCAGCAGTTCGTCGGTCAGCGGCGGGCGCTCGGCAAGTACCGCCTCCCAGGACAGCTCGCCACGGGCTACCGTACCTAACGGGGGCGCCTGATTCACCTTGCCGTCCGGGAAAAACAGGCTGGACTCCTGCGCGTCAGCACGCGGTTGCTGGGCCATCTGATCGCAGCCGCTGAGCAGCACGATGAAAACGATCAACCAACGCATCAGGCAGGCACCTTGCTGACCGACACGGCCCGTTCCGCCAGCCATAGCGCCGTTTCCGTCTCGTCGAACAGCGGATCGTCAGCACGGATACAGAGCAGAAAGCGGTCATCCGTGGCGCGTTGAAAGGCTTCCGTTTCGAACAGAGGATGATGCAGCAGCGGCAGCCGGCACAGAAAGAACAGCCCGAACAATGCGCCCAGCGCGCCCCCGGTAATGGTCATCAGGAACGTGATGACCGCGAAGCCTTGCAAGGCTATAAGCGGACGACCGCCGATATCCAGCGGGTAACTCAGGTTGGCATAAATCTGCATGCCCAGACCCAAACCGCCGCCGATCAGCGCACCGAGGATGCCGGCCCAGTAGGCACGGTTGCTGCGCTGGCCAAGCACCGGCTCCAGCTCAGGCAGCATGAACGGGCTGTAAGCCTCCAGCCGCGTATAGCCTGCTTGTCGGGCAGCACGGGCTGTCTCGATCAGCGGTTCAGGACGGCTGAAGTCGGCGAGGAATCCGTAACAGCGATCAGTCATCGGCTCCTCCCCGATAGCTGTTTAAAGCCTCTTTGACCTCGAAGGTGGACACCATCGGCAGCAGGCGCATGAACAGGCTGAACGGTACGAGAAACAGCCCGAAGGTGCCGATGAACAACGACCAGTCCCAGAACGTCGGGCTGTAGCCCTGCCAGGTGGCCGTCAGGTAATCGCGGGTGGCCGGAACGATGATCAGCATCCAGCGCTCGCACCACATCCCGATCAGCACCCCGACCGCAATCGCCAGCAAGGCCTTGCCGTTGCGTCGTACCTGCGGCCACCAAAGTGCCTGCAGGCAGATCAGGTTGAAGAAGATCGCCGTCCAGTAGCTCCACGCCATCGGTCCGGTCAGGCGCGCCATGGTCACGGTGATCTCGTGTTCCTTGCCCGAATAGAAGGCAATGAAGATATCGGCGAAATAGCCGTAGGCGGTCATCCAACCACTGGCGAGCAGTAATATGCCCAGTACATCCAGGTGCTTGACGGTGATCAGCAACTGCCAGCCGAAGAATCGACGCAGCCCCAAAGCGATGACGATCACCAGCGCGAAGCCGGAAAAGATTGCTCCAGCGACAAAGTACGGCGGAAACACCGTCGAGTGCCAGCCGGTTTCCGGAGACAGATCGAGAAGGAACGAGTAGCCACTGGACACCGCAAATACCAACGGAATCGCCAGTAGCGCAATGAATCGATAGGCCCGCCGCCAGTGCGCCCAATGGGAGGAAGCGCCCCGCCAGCCAAGCGCCAGCAGACCGTAGAAAATCTTGTAGCGCCGCTTGCGAGCGTGATCGCGAGCCGAGGCGAAGTCCGGAATCGCGCCGATGTAGATGAATATCAGCGAGACGAACAGGTAGCCGAGCACGGCGAAGAAATCCCACGACGTCGGGCTCTTGAACTGCGGCCACAGCTCCATGGTGTTCGGGTACGGGGCGCTCCAGTAAAACAGCCAGGGCCGCCCCAGATGGAGAATCGGATAGATACCGGCGCACACCACAGCCATCAGCGTCATTAGCTCGGCCATACGATTGAGCGAGTTGCGCCACGGCCGGTTGAGCAACAGCAACATGGCTGAAATGAAGGTGCCGGCATGACCGATACCCAGCCACCACATGTAGTTGAGGATCGGGAACCCCCAGTTCACCGGTACGTTGTTGCCGAACACACCAACGCCCTTCCAGATCACTACGATTGCCGACGCGACAAACAGCCCCAGCAACAGGCAACCGAAGATGAACAGGGCCCACCAGGCGCGACGATACGGAGCGAAGTCAACCGGAACAGTAAGCACGCGATCCGACACTTCGCCGAGCGGCATCTGCCGCGGCAGGAAGTGCGGCGTATCGGCGCCTATGTACCCGTCACGGGAGCCGGCTTCGCTCATGACTCGTCCTCTATGACCTTGGGCAGATCGACAACGCCCAGATAGGTGGTCTTCGGCCGAGTGCCCAACTCTTCCAGCAGTGCGTAATGACGCTGGGTGTCGCGCCCTTGGCGGACGCGCGCAGCGGGATCGGACAGATCGCCGAACACGATCGCCTGAGTTGGACAGCTCTGCTGGCAGGCCGTGACGACCTCCCCGTCGGCCACCGGCCGATTCTCGATCCGTGCGGCGATACGCGCTTCGCTGATGCGTTGAACGCAGTAGGTGCACTTCTCCATTACGCCGCGCGAGCGCACCGTGACGTTGGGGTTGCGTTGATGCTGGATCGACGGTTCATCGTCCTCTGTCCAGTCGAACCAGTTGAAGCGTCGCACCTTGTACGGGCAGTAGGACGAGCAGGTGCGAGTGCCGATACAGCGGTTGTAGATCTGTTCGTTGAGCCCGTCAGGCCCGTGGACGGTGGCGTTGACCGGACACCCGACCTCGCAAGGTGCCTGCTCGCAATGCATGCAGGGCACCGGTTGGAATGCCGACGACTCCGGCTCGTCAGGATCACCCTTGTAATAGTGATCGACCCGCAGCCAGTGCATGTTCCGGCCCATCGCGACCTGCTCCTTGCCGACCACCGGGATGTTGTTTTCGGCCTGGCATGCGACCACGCAGGCATTGCAGCCGATGCACTGGTCAAGGTCGATGGTCATGCCCCAGACCGGCTCGTTCGGAGGGGTCGGCGGGTAGAGGGTCTTCTTTTGCTCGAAGCGGTATAGCGGCTCTGTCGAGACCTTGCGGTAGGCCTCGTCACGCGGCTCGCTCTTGATGGCTTCCTTTCCGTGGGGAATGTGATGCGACTGCGTCGTGGCCAGCGGCAGGAATTCGCCTGTTTTTTCCAGCTTGGCGCCGCGACGCAACCAGGGATCTCCAGCTGTGCGTAACGGGGCAATGTCATAGCCCAGACGGTCGGCGACACGCCCGGCGCGGGTGCGGCCGTACCCGGCGTACAGGCTGAGGGTGCGTTCGGCGTGGCCAGGCATGATCCAGGCCGGGCCGATGACTACCCGACGTCCGAGCGTGACCCGTACCACGTCACCGTTGGACAACCCGTATTCTTCGGCGAGCATCGGTGCGACGCCGATAACGTTGTCCCAGGTGAGTTTGGTAATTGGCTTTGGTAGTTCCTGCAGCCAGCCGAGGTTCGCCAGCCGACCATCCCACACGCTAGGGTCAGGCAAAAAGCGCAGGGTCAGTCCTTTCTCCGAGGCTGGCTCAGCCTCCCAGGTCACTGGCGCCGCCTCGACGGCCAGCGGGGGCAACGCCGTATCGACGATAAAACCGAGCTCCAGTGCCTGCCGCCAGGCGGTCTCATCCAGCTGCTGCCAGGTTTTGCGCACTTCGGCGCGACCACTGGGGTTGAGGTCGCCCTGCATCAGCGCCAGCACCTCGGACAAGGTGCGGCTGCTGTAAAACGTACGTACCAGTGGCTGACCGAGGCAGACGCTGCCATCGGCAGCGCGCGCGTCCTGCCAGCCGTCGAGGTCGTGGGTCAGCGGCAGGTGCCAATGGCTGTAGGCCGCCGTCTCGTCATAGTAGAGCCCGGCGTGAATGCGCAACGGAACCTGATCGAGCACTTCCTCCAGCACCAGGTCCCCGGGCGCGGTATCGACGGGGTTGCATTCAAGCATAAGCAATGCGTCCACCTGATCGCTGCGAATCGCCTCGACCAGGGCAGGCAGATCACCCAACCGCTGACCTCCCGCTTCGAGCCAGACGACCGGCTCGCTATAGGTCAGCGTTTTGCCGACGTTGCCCAGAATCTGGTTAAGCCGGTGTATCGCTGCCTGTACCGCCACCGGCGTGCGCTCGCTGGCAGTGATCAGACAGCGCCCGGCGCGGGCCTTCAAACCGCTCGCTACAGCCTCGACCCAGCGTTGACGTTCGGCCGGTAGCGGTTGAACAGGCCCATCGCCCTCACCTAGCGCAGCTGCTAGCGCCTGCACATAGGCTTGCAGCAGTTCAGGTTCGATTCGTTTTCGCTCGCTGGCCTTGGCACCGGTCAGCGTCGGCACCGACTCGACCATCAGCAATCGAGCTTCGCCTTCTCCGCGTGCCGCCTCGCGCTTGCGCTCGCCCCAACGGACCGCATTCGGTAACTCTCGTGGCCCAAGGCCAAGCCAGTCGTGCTCGAAACTCAACACCCACTCGGCTTCCTCGAAGCGGTAGTGCGTTTCGACGGCACGGCCGAAGGTTTGCTCGGCAGCCAGATAGTGGTCGCCTTCGAAGGGTTCGTGCCGATACAGCCGGGCTTCTGGCCACCGCTGCAGCATCTCCTCGAGCTGCCGCTGCAAGGTCGGTGAGCTGGTGGCACCGAGCAGCACGTGCAGGCCGCTGCCACGTTGCCCGTCGAGTCGTTCGGCCAGGCGGCTCGCCTCGAGCTGGAAGCTGTCCCAGGTCGCATCGACACCCTTGAAGCGCGGCGCTTGCGAGCGATCGGGGTCATAGAGTTGCAAAATGGCCGCCTGGATGGTGGCTGTGCTGGCGCCACGGCTGAGCGGATGGTCGGGATTGCCTTCGAGCTTGGTCGGACGGCCGACATGCGTGCGGCCAAGCACCGGCTGGGCATAACCGGCGAAGGTCACCATGGTGGCGTACCACTGCGCCTCGCCGGGAATGATCTTTTCTGGTTGAACCACATAGGGCACGCCCTTTTCCGGCTCGCTGCAGCCGGCCAGCCCGGCCATCGCCATCGAGGCGCCCATCACCTGCAGGAAGCGACGACGGTCCATCTGCGGGGCGATCGACGGAAACTCGGCCTCGACGAACTCGGCAAACGCCGGTTCATCCGCCAGTTGTTCGAGGCTGCGCCAATACCCAGCCCCACGCGCGCCTTCCAGACGTTCGCGAATCGCTGCCCAGTCGAGGGGCGCAGGGTGATATGGGTTCGTGTCGTCTCGAATATGCATGGCCTACCTATGGCATATGTAGCAGTGAGTCAGGTCGCCATCGCCGATGTGATACTTGCGCATCAGCGTCTCGCCGAGTTCATGCCGGTTGCCTTCGTATTCCCAGCTCATGTCGGTCACCGCGTCTCGCGGACGCAGGCGCGGCGCAGGGTTCTGGTGACAATCGAGACACCAGCTCATGGTGAATGGCTCCGCCTTGCGCATCAGCGGCATGCGATCGACCTGCCCGTGGCATTCGGCACAACCCACACCAGCGTTCACATGCACCCCGTGGTGAAAGAACACGTAATCCGGTAGTTCGGTCACACGGTTCCAGCGCAACGGTTCGCCCTGCACCAGGCTCTGACGAACCGGTGCGAGCATCTCTGCACCGGTCCATATCTGCGAATGGCAACTCATGCAGGTGTGGGTGGGTGGCAGGCCTGCCACGGCGCTGGTCTCGACATTGTCGTGGCAGTAGCGACAGTCGATCTGCAGCGCACCCGCATGATGCTCATGGCTGAAAGGCACCGGCTGGTGCACTGTCCAGCCCTGGTCAGTGACATATGACGAGCGCGAGAGGATGACGAACGCGACGAAAACCCCGACAAGCCCCAATGACAAAAGGAGCAATACCAGACGTAACCACATGTCGGCGGTGCGGGGGAAAAGCTGTGCCATCCGGAAAGGCGCGTCCTGGCTGGATCTGTTTGTGACGTTATGTTTCTGGCCGCCCATCGCTGGATGAGTTCAATCGAAACGGCAATCCGCTGAACAGCGGGCGAGGAATCCACACAGATCGGAAGGGAACATTTGCGCAGGCTGATCAGTCAGCTATGGACAATCATTCGCCGGACGCACCCTCGGATTAGACACTGAGGGGGACGATTCGGCTGGAGCTGCCGGGCCGTGCCGGCGCCAGGCCAGGACGCCAACCGCACCGATCCGATTCCAAAAAAACGGAGGCCTGATGACCCATTGCACGATCCACTTCGACGGCAAACCACTAAGCGGCGAAGCCGACACACCACTGGTCGATTTCCTTGCTAGCCATGACATCGACCTTCCTCACGTCTGTTATCACCGCGCATTGGGGTCACCACAAACATGCGACGTCTGCTGGGTACAGGTTGATGGCGAACTGGTGCGTGGCTGCACGCTAAAAGCGCATGACGGGCTCGAGGTAACCAGCCAGATCGCCGAGGCCAAGGCCGCGCGCGAGGAAGGCATGGATCGGCTGGTCGCCAAGCATGAGCTGTATTGCACGCTGTGCGAACACAACACCGGTGACTGCACCCTGCACAACACTTACGCGCAGATGGACATCCCCATTCAGCGCTATGAATTCAAGCGCAAGCCTTACGAGAAAGACCACTCCAACCCCTTTTACACCTACGACCCGGACCAGTGCATCCTCTGCGGCCGCTGCGTCGAGGCCTGCCAGAACGTCGAAGTCAACGAGACCCTGTCCATCGACTTCAACATGGAGCACCCGCGTGTGCTATGGGATGGCGGAAAGCCGATCGACGATTCGAGCTGCGTGAGCTGCGGCCACTGCGTCACGGTGTGTCCATGCAATGCCCTGCTGGAAAAGACCATGCAACCCGACGCGGGCCCCTTCACGGCGCTCCCGCAGGACGTCAAGCGCCCCATGATCGACATGGTCAAGAAGCTTGAAGAAACCATCGGCGCGCGGCCGATCACGGGCGTATCGATGCTGGACATGCACTGGCGTCAGCCGGAGATCAAGCGCACCAAGACCGTGTGTACCTATTGCGGAGTCGGCTGTTCGTTCGAGATGTGGACGCGTGGGCGGCACATTCTCAAGGTCCAACCGGTGGTCGACGCACCGGCCAACGGCATTTCCACCTGCATCAAGGGCAAGTTCGCATGGGATTTCGTCAACGATCCCAAGCGCCTTACCACACCCCTGATTCGTGAAAACGGCAAGTTTCGCGAGGCCAGCTGGGACGAAGCGCTTGATCTGGTAGCCCATCGCCTGCTGCAGATCCGTGACACCCATGGCCCGGACGCAATCGGCTTTATCGGTTCGAGCAAGGCGAGCAACGAGGAGGCCTACCTCACTCAGAAGATCGCTCGAGCCATCATCGGCACCAACAGCGTCGACAACTCGTCGCGCTACTGCCAGAACCCTGCGACCAAAGGCCTGTTCCGGACCGTCGGCTACGGTGGCGATGCAGGCACCATCGAGGACATGGAAAAGGCCGACTTGATCGTCGTTGTCGGCAGCAACCTGTCCGAGAACCACCCGGTGATCGCCTCCAAACTCAAAGCGCAAAAAAAGCATCGAGGTCAGAAATGGGTGGTGTTCGACCCTCGCAAGCACGAGATGGCCGAACGGGCCGATCTCCATTTGCGGCCAAACTCGAGCACCGACATGGTCTGGGCTTCGGCCCTGTCGCGCTACATGTTCGAGCATGGCTATGCCGATCAGCAATTCCTCGATGCGCGGGTCAACCAGATCGATGAGTACAAGCAGTCGCTTGAGCCCTTCACCATGGATTTCGCTGCCCAGGTCACTGGCATCGCCAAGGACAAACTGATCGAAGCCGCCGAGCTCATCGGGCAGGCGAAAAGCGTATGTCTGCTCTGGGCTATGGGTATCACGCAGCACAGTCACGGTTCGGACACCAGTACAGCGCTGTCCAACCTTTTGCTGGTCACCGGTAACTACGGCCGTCCCGGTACCGGCGGTTATCCCATGCGCGGGCATAACAACGTCCAGGGCGCCAGCGACTTTGGTTGCCTGAAGAACATGTATCCCGGGTATGAGAAGGTCACCGAAGAGAAGAACCGCGACAAGTGGGCCAAAGCATGGGGCGTGCCGAAAGAGAAGCTGTCGCTGGAAAAGGGCAACGACAATTTTACTATGGTCAAGGGCGCCGATGAAGGCTCGGTCAAGGCCATGTTCATCATCGGAGAGGAAACTGCATTCTCCGACGCTGACAGCCGGAGCGTGCACAGCGGCTTCGAAAGCCTCGACTTCATGGTGGTGCAGGACATCTTCATGAGCCGCACCGCCGAGTTCGCTGACGTCGTGCTGCCAGCTGCACCCTCGGTAGAGAAAGATGGCACTTTCACCAATACCGAGCGGCGCATCCAGCGCTTTTATCAGGTGATGCCGCCGTTGGGAAACAGTCGGCCGGATTGGCAGATCCTTACTGATCTCGCCAAACGAATGGGTTACGACTGGGGCTACACCCACCCGAGCCAGATCATGGAGGAAGCAGCAGGCATCGCCACCATGTTCCAGGGCATCAGCTACGAACGACTGGAAGGCTGGCAGTCGCTGTTCTGGCCCATGCAAACGGACGGCAGCACCACGCCGCTGCTCTATACCGAGCGCTTCCATACCGATGACGGCAAGGCCGTGCTATTCCCCTTGGAGTGGAAGCAACCGGCGGAGTCCGCCGACAGCGAGTTCGACATCATGCTCGACAATGGCCGCATGCTCGAACAGTTCCAGAGCACCAACCAGACCGGTCGCGGACCTCGTATCTGGTCTCAGGCGCCAAACTGGTTCGTGGAGGTCAGTCCTGAGCTTGCCGCTGAGCGCGGCATCGAGGACGGCACATGGGTCCGCGTGACCTCTCGCCGCGGCTCGGTAGAAGTACGTGCCACCGTGACAGACCGGGTCGCCGGCAAGACGTTGTTCATGCCTATCCACCAGGGCAAGCCCGGGCTAAACCTGCTCACCGGCGATCATCACGATCCCGATGTCAACACCCCGGCCTACAAGGAAACCGCGGTAAAACTTGAGGTCTTGCCGAAGAAGGGCGAGCCGCCGCTGCCGCCAAACAACTTCCGCAACGCCAAGCGCACCCCGAACGATGGCGTACCCGTCGAGGTGAAATGGTACCGCGACGACTATGTCGCGCCGCCCGCCCGAGCCCCGCACCCGGAGAGATTCTGATGGCCGAACGATTAAGCTACGACGTCAAACCGACTCCGATTGGCCCCGATGCCCGTGAAGAGCTCGACACCCTTTTGGAGACCTTGCACCAGCGCGGCGTGCTGCGCCTGGCCAACGACCTGGCCGGTTCCCATGACCGTCTGCTGAAAGTCCTGGTGGACGGAATGAGCAAGGAAGGCTCACTCAACGCCATACAGAATCTGTCTATTCTCGGCATGGCCCTGTCCCGCATCGAGCCGGCGCAGTTCTACAAGATCGTGTTCGCTTTCCAGTCTGCTTTCGGTGCCGTTAGCCGCTACAAGCCAGACGACAAACATGACGAAGCGCCGGGCGTGACCGGCGCATACAAGATGCTGCATGACGACGAGTTGTGGGCTGCGCTGATGCCTATCATCGAAGGGCTGAAAACCTTTGCCAGCGGCCTGGACAAGGAAGCGGAAAAACCGATCACCGCCTTCAGCGGCAAGCAGACGGAGCAGTGAGCGGAAGGCACGGACACACCGTAACGGCGCTCATTTAGTGAGAAGCGGCCCTGCTTCCGAAGCATACCCTCGTCTTTCAGTAGAGCGGGACGATGCTAGGCATGAAGCGTGTAAGATCGGACAGCATTCCACCTAAGGCACTCGCGAGTACAAGGCCGCTCTGCCGACAGGCAATCTGCAACCTCGAGGTGCAATCAATGGGGCTATATTCGGAATTTGAAACCGAGCTGCGAAGCCAGTTCAAGGATTTCGGCTACAAATGGACCAAGTCCAAAGAGCTGGCTTGCGACTGGGTCTTGCGTCGGGTACCGGTTGGCACGGGGGTCGACGTTGGCGGCACAGCTTACCTCGTCAAAAAATGCCAGGAGATGGGCTGCGACGTAACTTACTTCGACTATTTCCCACCGAGCGATCCGGCCATTCAGAAGCACGTTGTTGCAGACATGGCTTCATTCGGCGAGCACTTCGCACCGCGCAGCCTGGACTTCATCACCACGCGCCATACGCTTGAGCACTCGCTGAACCCGCTGTACCAGCTTTGGCAATACAACCGGTGCCTGAAGGACGACGGCGTAATGGTAGTGGTGGTACCGCATCACTCCAAAAACTGGGTATGGTTTTATTCACACTTCAACTGCGTGCCACTGGAGAACTGGCTGATGCTCTTCTACCGCGCGGGCTTCCGAATGCAAGAGATTAACGCCGGCACCTGGTGGTCGGAAGACCCGGACTACATTGAGTACCGCCTCGTCTTGCGCGTTGAAAGCCGTACCCTGCGTCTGGACAACTTGCCGCGGGAAGACTGCGTCGAAACTAGCGTGCAGCCGGCCGACTCCAGCTGCTGACGCAGCACCTGCAGGCTACCGTTACACAAGGCGGCAAGATGAAATCCAGCGCTACGTAGCATTCCAAGGCGGGTCGTACGTCCGGATAGGCAGGCAGGCAGGCAGGCAGGCAGGCACTTCATACCATCAAACAGCTCCTTGCACTGTGCCTCGCTCACTTCCACTCCTCGACGCCGCCCCACCATGACCAATGCCGCCTGGGCCGATGTGGCAAAGGATTGGAAGCGGCCAATGATGGTTGCGGTCATCCAGCGCTCTTCCAGCGTCAGGAACCATTCCACACGTGAACCAGAATCGCCAAACAGGCGTTAAAAGAGCGGATCAAGCGCAGCGGCATCAAGCAGCGTCTCGTCTACATCGAACACTAGGTGGCGAAGCATGCCTTCTCCCTGAGAATCGACCCGCCTGGGGAGATCGCTGGATTCAGCTGAGCTCACGGAGCGATGCAGCGATACCAGCCGCGGTAGCCAACTCGTAGCCCCTGCTCCAGCTCGAATAGCGTATCGGCCTCGGTGAGGTCGTTCGGCATGGCGTCGCCCTTCCCCGCAGCCGGTTCGATCCGGATAGACATGCTATCTCCACTGAGTGCGAAACCACCGGCTTCTACACGCTGTGCTGCAAGCTTAACTAAACGGCCATGAATCTTGACCACGCCTTGTCCGGCGTCCTGGCCCGCCACTTCAAGGGCGACAACGGGTGGGCTTTCAGCGGTGTAGGCAAAGATACAACGCGGACCCGCTCCCAGCACTTTTTCGATTTCGGCATCGTCGAGCGTCTGCGGATCGATGGTTGGGATGTCAGGGGTACTCACCGCTTCGCTGGCGCTTACGACCTTCGGTGGCGGACCGCTCATCAGTGGCTCTTTCACAGCCTCTCCTGGCGCGGGGTCGCCACAGGCGGTCAGTAGCAGTGCCGCGAGCGGAGTAAGCGATTTCCATACGAGCGGGCCCAGGCCGCTACAGTGCATATGAAGACGCATCAGTCGGCCCTCTCGAGATCATTGATCAGGTACTTCATTTCCGATATTTCGCGACGCTGCGCCGCGATGATTTCATCAGCCAGTTTGCGGACACGCGGATCGGTAATCTGAGCGCGCTCGCTGGTCATGATTGCAATCGAATGGTGGGGAATCATGGCTTTCATATATTCCGTGTCATTAACCGTGGACTGGCTCCGTATTACCCAGAGCGTCAACGCAAATACAACGACACTACCAATATATATAGCGATATTGACGCGCTTGTTCTGATACATGTTGAGCATGAAGCTCAACATGATGACGGCCATCACAGCCCCCATCAAAAGCGCCATCCAGCTACGGGTTTCGCTCCAGAACACATGTTCAAAAGCATAAGTATTGAGATACATCAGGCCGAACATTACGACTGTAGACGTTGCGATCATGGCGGCGAAGCGCCAATAAGACATTTGCATTATCGTTTCCTTCTAGTGCATATGCGTGCCGTTTTGATGGCCCAGTTCGGCGTACTCTCTGGCAGTCATGCCGGCTAGCTGCTTCACGAAAGCGGCAATATTCCAGAGTTCGGCATCCTCATGCGTTTCACCGAAAGCTGGCATGCCTGACATGCGAACGCCATGCTTGACTAGCCAGAACACCTCGTTCGGCTCCCAATGTGCGGCCTGTTCAACCAAGCGCGGCGGTTGCGGCAGCATTCCGCGGGCCCACTCGGCTCGCTCCACGCCTGGGCCCGCAGGCAGTGCTCGCACATCGCCTTGTAGTGCTGTGCGCCGACGCCTATTTGCGCTTCGGAAAACGCTGCGGGCACGTCCGACTCATCGGCTCTGACAGCCACCGAGTTTTGCATGGTGGTCGAGAACACCCAGCGCACGAAGGGGGAATGGTCCTGTGAAGCAGCAATGTTGTAAGCACTGGTATAAGCAACGAACAGAACGAGCAGCAAAGCAAACAAGGCAACCAATACAACGCCGGCGGCTACAACTTTAACAAAGCCTCTATGTTTGTGCATAAGTTGATTTGCCTCCGTCGTAAGCGATTGGCGTGCTCAAAGGCGTAGACATGACGGGGTGGCAGATAGTTGCCCTTGAATTGGCAAACTGACAGAAACGTAATGCAGGATCCTAGCCGAAACTTCCATACAACAAGCGACACGCGCAAAACTGCTCTTTAATCAAATTGAGGACCTGAGGGCTCTAACTTGGCAATCCTGGGATGGAAAAAAAACGAAGATACCTCTGCAAAAGGACGAGATTACAGAAACGCTTCAATCCCCATAACGCGTGCGGCCCAAGCATTCATACGCCTCCATACATTGGCCGGCTCCCGCCCAAGCCTGACGGCTCGCCCCTTCTCATTTTCGTAGAGCCAGGCTAACCCGGCGTCTCGGGCGCTGCTGTCGAGCTGAACCTCATAGCTCACTGCCTTCGATTGCCCTTCAGCCACCAGTTGACGCACAGCATTGGCGAGCGCAGGGCTGTCGATCAGAACGCCAACCTCGGAATTCCACAGCACTGAGCGAGGGTCCAGGTTCAACGGGCCGATGAACACCTGCTTTCCATCGAAAACTGCAGCCTTGCTGTGCAGACTCACCGGGGTATTGGCAAGGCTGTAGCGCGAGCGAGTCGCCGGCTTCTTCTGCATCTCGAACAGCCGCACCCCAGCATGCAACAGGGCCTTGCGGTAGGGCTGGTAACCGCCGTGTACCAGCGGGACGTCAGTCGCCTCGAGCGAGTTGGTCAGTACCTGCACCGCTACGCCCCTTTTTGTGCACTCCGTCAGATAAGTCAGCCCTGCGCCGGTCGGTACGAAATAGGCGGAAACCATTACCAGTTCCTTACTCACGCCCTGCGCAACTGGGAGTAGCGCCGCGCTCATCAGTTGGTCTTGGTCTGGCAACGAGGACGTCGCAAGCTTGCTGGGTGGATCCCACATCGCTGTGCCGTTAGCCCACATCAGATGACCCAGCCAGGCACGCAGCTGCGGTGTCTGACGATAGGTAGCCAATCGGGCGCACCTTTCCGGCGCGCTGCGCCAAACCTCCTCGATCTCCTCTTCCAATGGCCTTGGCTTTCGCAACCGGCCAAGGCGCCTGTCGGGTTTTCGTAGACACTGGTCGATGGGTACGGCCAGTGAATGCTGCCAGTATTCGTCGAAACTGGCGGACATATCGTCGGCCACAGGACCGATGCACAAGAGGTCGATGTCAACGAAATTACGGTCAGGATCAACGTCGTAGTATTCGTCGCCGAGGTTGCGCCCACCCATGACCACCAGCTTCCGATCGGCCAACAGCAATTTGTTGTGCATCCTGCGGTGCTGATGCGATAGATCCAGAACGCGCCCTAATCGCCGGGTGAAGGCTCTTTTGCGACCCCGCCGAGGCGGGTTGAACACTTTCATCTCAATGTTCGGGTGCGCAGCGCTCAGCAGAACACGATGGTCGCGCGCATCACTGGCGAAGTCGTCGAGCAACAGCCGAACCCGCACTCCACGATTCGCCGCCTGTAGCAGGTCACCAAGCAGCAGACGGGTGCTGACCCCATCGTGGGTGATGTAGTACTGCAAATCCAGGGTCTCGGTGGCTTCCGTGATGGCCTCGGCCCTCGCGGTGAACGCGTCCTGACCGGACAGCAGCAGACGAAACCCCGACTGGCCCGAAGTGGCAGCAGAGACCAGAGAGGCGATATACGACTTCAAGTCTCGGATGGGTGCTTCGGTACTCACCGCGACTTGGCGCGCTGACACTGACTGGTGTTCCACACTGTCACTAGCTGGCGCATAGCACTCAGGCACCTTGCCCCCAGTTCATTTCCAATCCCCCGTCGATGACAGCAGTTGCGTGAGCACCCTGTTCATCGGTGTGCCAGGTCACCGCTACATCCGCGCCCTCCCGGGCGAATGCAGCGGCCATGGCCTGCCCCATGCCTGAATCGGAACCGGTGATTATCGCGATCTTGCCGGTGAGCTTGCCCATCAAAACCTCCTGATTGAGTGAAAGGGCCCAGCTGCACGGGCCGGGCATAACAGCTTTAAACTGGGACAGACGGTTTTCTCCTCCGACACCACCCGATCATCGCGAAACAGCACAGGCAAGATCGGAGGTGCGGTGCGTTGGAAGGTGCAAAGCGCGCCGGCGCGGAAGTCGTCAGCCCGGCGTTGGTGCGTCTTCGTGCATCAGCCCCTGCTCCTTGGCCGCTGCCCAGAAAGCCTTTGGCACGCGCGCCTCGACCATTGAGGCCACGTTCTCACGCACCTGCTCGGGGCTACTCGCGCCGGGCACTACGGCTGCGACTACTGCCGGAGCGTTGCAGAACTGCAGGGCTGCGGTGCGCAGGTCGACCCCATGCTCACGCGCTAGCGTCCGGTAACGCTCCCGTTTTTCAGCAATCTCAGCCGGTGCGCCTCGTTCGTAGTTGTAATACTCGCCACCGGCCAGGTAGCCAGAGTTGAGCGGGGCGCCGAGCACCAGCGAAACGTTGCGTTTCTCACACGCAGGGAAGGCACGCTTGAGCGCATCCTCATGTTTTAGCAGCGAATATTGAGTAGCCAGCAAGCTGATATCCGGATCGGAGGCGTCCAGGGTGTCGAGCAGTGGTTCGAGTGTGTTGACGCCAAGCCCCCAGCCCTTGATCAGCCCCTCCTCCCGCATCTTCACCAGTTCCGGCATGGCGCCCTTGCGCGCGACCTCGAAACGTTCGCGCCACTGCTCACCCATGTGGTCAGGCGACAGGTCGTGGATGAACACCATGTCCAGACGCGGCACACCCAGGCGCTGCAAGCTGTCTTCGATGGAGCGGCGAGTAGCGGAAGCGGAGAAGTCCCATTCGGGACGGAAGTTGTCGACTCCTTTCCAACCCGGATGGTCATAGCCGGGGTCGGGTTCGAGCAACCGACCGGTTTTGGACGACAGCACATAGCTGTCGCGATCGCGCGGGTAAAGCAACTGCCCAACCCGGCGCTCACTTAGCCCAAGTCCGTACCAGGGCGAAGTATCGTAATAGCGAATACCCTGCTCCCAGGCGGCTTTGAGAATAGCACGCGCCTGTTCCTCGCTGATCTGGCGCCGCATGTCGCCCAGCGCGATGGCTCCACCAAGCCCGAAACGCTGCGACGGCCGATAACGCGGGTGACTCCCGTCATTACGTGGCAGCGCATCGGGAGACCGGCTCGCCGACCGATCGCTCACCGTTTGCGCCAACGCTTGCGGGGCCGTAAGCGCCAGCGCACCGCCGGCAGCCAGGGTGGAAAGAAAACTTCGACGCTGCATGCAGCCTCCTTGGGTCAATACGGTCGGGCTAAGGTATGAATAAGGGACGCTCGACCCCGTACGCGGTGCTTGGCTACCGAACGCTCAGTCCAATGGGTCGTTTTCGCCATCGTCAGCGGGACACTCAAAGAACACTCCCGTCCTACTCAGCACCGCGGTACAGCACCTCCATTGATGACTACCGGCTCCGGGCAGCATTCCCTCGCTAAGACAGGCGGTCACGAACCGGCTCTACTGAGAGAGTCCTCAGCGCCCCGCTCTAGCGGCTCAGGGTCGCGGCACATCTTCCTTAGTGGCCGGCTCCTGTTCTACTTTGTCCCGCATACGCGAGCGATCCGCGACATCAGCTCTCAGGCTGTGCTGTTCACTTGCGTGAGCGAGGTCGTATTGCAGCTCGATGAAGATCGGGAAGTGATCCGAACCGATGTCAGGGAGACGCTCAATCCTCACCACGCGAAAGTGGTCGCTGTGAAAGAAGTGGTCCAGGGGCCAGCGCAACAAGCGGTACTGCGCGTGAAAGGTGTTGAACATGCCGCGACCGATGCGCGGATCAAGCAGACCGCTGATCTTGCGGAACAATCGGGTGGTTGGCGACCAGGCGACATCGTTCAGATCGCCAGTGACGATCACCGGGCCATCGGCCTGCTTGACGCTACGTCCGACGATCAGCAGCTCGACGTCGCGTTCGGTGGACTCGTCGTTTTCTGTTGGGCTCGGAGGAGCAGGATGCAGAAAATGCATGCGCACCGATACATCTTCACTGAGCCGCAGCCGCGCATGCATCGATGGGATATCGTCCTGCACCAAGAAGCTCAGCCGCTGATGCTCGAGCGGCAACCGAGAAAACACGTGCATGCCGTAGAGGTTGTCCAGCGGGCAGCGGATGCAGTACGGATACTGGTCATCGAGCACCTGCAGTTGCTCACCCCACCACTGGTCGGTCTCGAGCGTTACCAGCACGTCGGGGTGGTACTGGCGGACAAGGTCGATCAGGCGATCGGCATGGCGGTTGGACGTCAACACATTGGAGGACAAGATGCGGATCCGTGGGCCGTCATCGTTAGGGTCGGCCCAGTCGGCCTCGCATCTTGCCAGACGCGTATAGGGCCGAATCCACCACCACTGATATGCAAGGCAGCCAAGCGTTAGCGGCGGCAGCAGCAGATTCCAACGGTTGGAAAAATCCAGTAGTACGAGCTGAGCCAAAAGCAGGAGCACCAACAGTGCGCCCACTTGCAGTTTGGGAAAATCCCAACCCCGCACCCACCAGCCGGGTTGGCGCCAGTACTGGATAACCGTGATCGCAACGAACGTCACTGTCACCCCGACCAGGATGCCTTCGATCACAAACAGCCTCCTTGAGTCGATCCATAGCTATTTCGGATCAACCCTCGCGCTGGTCGTTCCGCCACGGTCAGCAGGTAACCAACGCAACTTCCCGGACTGCAATAAAAACATCCGCTACGCCTCTGATCTCGTTTTCGCAGCGCAACAGCCAGCCAGACCGCCTATAGGCAAGGTCCCGTCGCATTGCCTCAACGACAAACAATCGTGCTGCTTTGGGGCAGAGGCTTATCGGGAATAGCGGCCGACCAGCTCGTCACTCGCCAGGACATGGCCTTTCATCGCGTCCAGAAGTTCGGCACGGCTGGCCCCGTGGGGCAGATCCAGCTGGCGATCGAGCGCGAACACCTGGAAATGATAGTGATGAGCCGAGTCTTCCTTGGGCGGGCGTGGCCCGTAGTAACCGAAGCTACCGTGATCATTGCGCCCCTGTAACGCGCCATCAGGCGTTTCCAGCGCGGCCGCACCAGGGACAGCGGCCTCCAGCTCAGTGGTATCAGCCGGGAGGTTATAGAGCAGCCAGTGAACGAAGGGCGGCTCGCTGGACTCGTCCGGGTCTTCCATGATTACCGCATAGCTTTTCGTGCCGTCCGGCCCTGCTTGCCAGTGTAGCGAAGGCGACACGTTGTCCTGCTCGGCGCCATGCTCGGCGGGCAGCGTGGTGCCATCCTCAAAGGCCATTGATTTCAGATTGAGGGACGAACCCCCGGCATCAAGAAGTGCCCGGCTGAGCTTCGCCGGTTTTTCCGGCGGCGTTTCAAGCTTTGATTGCGAGCCATCGAGCATACCGACACGAGAGCCCTCGGCATGGGTCGGTTGGCGCTCTGCGCTAGTGCCACCACCGCCTTCCTTACCGCTGTAGCTGATGCGGTAGATCACGCCATTGTCATCATCCGAAACGAGCAAGGCCCCGTCGCGAGCCTGCGCCAGACCGGCCAGACGCGCCGAGCGCGCCCAGCCATCACCGTCTTCGACTAGAAAGCCACTGACCAGTGGCTCGAAACCGGCCGGCTTGCCGTCTTCGAATCGAATTCGCAAAACCTCGTAACCCGACGGAGGGCGGCGATTCCACGAACCACGCATCGCCACGAACGCGTCCCCGCGATAGTCCTCTGGAAACTGATCGCCGGTGTAGAACGCCATTTGCATCGGCGCTGAATGGGGTACATAAAGCCCCACCGGCGCCACACTCCGTGCCGCCCACTGCTCGTGCGTGAGCTTGCCGGGCGGTTGATCGGCAGGGTTTATTCCGTCTTCCTCGTAGATGTAAGGCCAGCCGTAGCTCTTACCCTGCTGGATCAGGTTCAGTTCCTCGTGCTGAACGTTATCTCCAAGCCAATCCATGCCGTGGTCCATGCCATAAAGCGCACCGCCAGAGGGCTCGAAACCAAACCCGATGGTGTTGCGTAAGCCACTGGCATATATCTTACGGCTCGATCCATCGGGCTTGACCTGCAACAGCGTCGCGTTTTCGGGGTTGTCATCTGCACATGCATTACAGGTCGAACCGACGGACAGATAGAGCTGCTTGTCCGGCCCAACCACCAGAGTGCGGTTGGGATGCTGCCCGGCATCCGGCAAGTCATCTAGCAGGCGCTGCAAAGGTTCGAGGCTGCCATCGGGCTTGATGGTGGTCTTATAGAGTTCCTTGATGGTGACCAGGTAGAGCGTGTCGCCGTCGATGGCAATGCCATGAGCATTGGTCCTGTTTGCCACGACCCGCCGCTCATCCGCCCTGCCGTCTCCGTCAGTGTCCCGCAACATGAGCACGTCGCCGACCTTGCGCCGGGAGACATACACCGTGCCGTTGTTATGCACTGCCATCATTCGCGGATTGACCAGATCCTCGGCGAAAACCTGGACGTCAAAGCCCGGCGGAACGTCAAGTTCTGACACTGGAATGGTTTTCTGCTTTGGCTGAACGATGTGCCCGGTGATTTTCACGTCCGAGGCTTTAGGATCGTTGAGTTGAGCTGGCAGGGATTCAGCCGAGGCGGCTCCTGGCAGCAGAAACAGGGCAAGAGCAAACGGGACGGGACGCATGGCGAAACCTCTGTCAGATGAAGACGCGGGACACTTCTTTCTGCGAGTACCCTGCTAAGGTCCTAGTTCCACCATTGGTCGGAGGAGCGGAGCTATGCCGTAATCCTCGCGAGCCCAGCCAAACGGCATGCTTAGCGACGGCGGCAGTACCGCTGCTGGATGAACGCCTTGAGGCCGCCGCTCGCCCTGACCGGCGAACCGGCTTCAATCGCGACCGGAATGGCCTGGCTAGCTTTCTTCATGCGGAAATTCGTCATGCAGAATATGTAACGCCGCGCCAGCCCACGACTCAAACGCGTACCTATGCGCAACAGGGTAGCCATCACCATGCATGCCACGCTCCCCCTCTTGAATGCCTTGGCATTCCCCCCGCTCCGTCGCGGGTCGCTTGAGGCCTTGCAGGTCAACCTCACTTATCGCTGTAATCAGCGTTGCTTGCATTGCCATGTAAACGCCGGACCGACGCGCAAGGAGGCTATGACAGATGACAGCTTGAGCCTGCTGCTTCAGGTGATAGACGAGCACAGCGTCCATACGCTTGACCTTACTGGTGGCGCTCCCGAGATGCATCCGCGCTTCCGTGAGATCGTCGCCCACGCGCGGCGAGAGGGGTTAAGAGTCATCGACCGCTGCAACCTGACAATCCTGAGCGAGCCGGGATACGAGGATCTGGCGGCGTTCCTCGCCGACCAGGGCGTTGAGGTCACCGCCTCCCTGCCCTGCTATTCGCGAGAGAACGTCGATAAGCAACGCGGGGACGGTGTGTTCGAGGCCAGCATTGCCGGGCTAAATAAACTCAACCGGCTCGGCTACGGTCAAGAAGGCAGCGGCCTCGTGCTAAATCTTGTGTTCAACCCACAGGGGCCCAGCCTGCCACCGCCTCAACGCCAGCTGGAGGCAGACTACAAAGATCATCTCGAACAGGACTTCGGTATTTACTTCAACCACCTGCTTACAATTACCAATCAGCCCATCGCCCGCTTCGGCAGTACGTTGATCAGCAAGGGGCAATTCGGCGACTACATGCAGCTGCTGCGCGATAGCTATAGATCATCAAATCTTGAGGCCGTGATGTGCCGCAGCCTGATCAGCGTGGACTGGCAAGGGTATCTGTATGACTGTGATTTCAATCAGATGCTGGACCTGCCTATGGCCATGCCTAACCTGATCAGTCGCGACCGCCCCCACCTGCGTAACTTGCTCGAGACGGCGAGCCTTGAAGGCAACGCGATTGTTACCCGTGACCACTGCTACGCCTGCACCGCCGGGCAAGGCTCGAGCTGCGGCGGCAGCCTGGTCGACTAGGACGTCTCTATGGACTCGACCAGCTGGACAGGCTTGTTCTTCTGGGCCTTTCTGATCCTCTATGGCGTGGTGATGCTGGCCATGTCGCCTCGTTCGGTCTCGATCGGCGGCTTCTTTGAAGGGCAGGATAGGCAAGGACGCAACGTCGCGCCCTGGTTGCTGACCTCCAGCATCTTCATCAGCTGGATCTTCGCCAAGTCGGTGACCAACGCTGCCAACCTCGGCGCCAGCTATGGCCTGGTCGGCGGGCTGGCGTATGCCATGTACTGGCTGTCGATCCCATTGACGGGCTTCGTCATCTATCGCTTGCGTCGTCGTTTCGCCGCCAAGGGGCTGGTGAGCTTTCTGTCGAGCCATTATGGCCACGGGGCGGCGATAGCTTTCACGGCAGCAATTCTGATCCGCCTGTTCAACGAAGTCTGGAGCAACACCGCAGTGGTCGGGGGCTACTACGGGCCGTCTGGCAGCGGCGAATTCGTGGGCGCTGCCTTGCTGTTCACCCTCGTCACGTTGGGCTATAGCCTGCGCGGTGGCCTGCGCAGCTCGATCCTCACCGATGCGGCACAAATGGCGATCTTCATCGTTGCTCTGGTGTGGGTGTTGGGTTTGGTATTGCCACAGCATTCGCCAACGGCGCTGGCGAGTACCAGCCATTGGTCACTCGACGCCGGCGTCGACCTGCTCCTAGTCGCCGGGCTGCAGGCGCTAAGCTATGGCTTTCATGATCCAGTGCTCACAGATCGCGGCTTCATCAGTGAAGAGCGCACCATGCGTCGCGCTTTCATGCTCGCCGGGATCCTGGGCTTCGTCGCGATCCTCGCGTTCAGCCTGATTGGCGTTCATGCCCAGTTGACCGGGCTGGAGGCCTCCGACAACGTCCCGGCAGCACTGGCCAAAACGATGGGCGTGGGCGCGCTACTGGTAATGACCGTAGTGATGGTCTCTGCGGCCGGCTCCACGCTGGACTCGACATTCGCCAGCCTTGCCAAACTGGTGGGTCGCGAGCTGCCGCAGCTGGCCGGGCGTAATCTCGGTTCGCGAGCCATCAGCCTTGGCATGGCGGCAATGGTCTTGTTTGCCCTCCTCGGTAATCTACCGATGATCGCCGGGACGGACATTCTCAAAGCCACCACCATCAGCGGGACAATGGTCATCGGGCTGGCCCCGGTGTTTGTGCTGCATGGTCTGACGACACCGACCCGCCTCGGCTTTCACTTCAGCTTTTGGACCGGCATCTGTCTTGGCATCGCCGTGACGCTCGACTGGATTCCGCCGAGCTGGGCCATTGGAGATGGAAAATACGCCTTGCTGCTCGGCACCAACCTTTACGGGCTGGCGCTGTGCACCTTGGGCTATCTGCTGCCGGGGTGGCTGCGCGGAAGTAGCAAATGAATGCCGAACGGGTCTCGTAGCACTGCACGTGGGCCGGCTGCGAGTTATCGGTAAAGGGCGGAGTTTCGGCAGGCCTAAACGCTAGCTTGCTGCGGATGTTTAACCGCAAACCCAGCCCATAGTAGGGCGATCACGCTGTCGCCTGCTCCAGCCAGCCAAGCAGTTGGATAGCCTCTGCCTGACTGTCCCCACAGACCGAGGGATCGGCGTGGAAGTCACTGCATACAGTTGGCCTGGACGGGTGGCCAAACAACCCGCAAAGATTCAATTCGGAAAGATGCAGACAGCGCTCGCCAGCCAGCTTTCCTGCAGGCATACCGGGAATAGGAGAACTGATCGAAGGGGCGATGCAGCAGGCACCGCAACCGGCACGGCAATTCATTTCAAAGGCCCGAAATGAAAACTGGAAAAAACAGGGCGGCGATCATAATGGCTGCCTCGGCAAAAGGCACTAGCGCTACCCTGCGTCCCGTCAGGTAACTTGCCCGGATTAATGTGCGGATGGCTCCGGTATAGCCGACGCACAAGCCATGCAAGCAATCAGCCCTCTGGTGCATGATGGACGCACGGCTTCTGACATTCCGCTTGCGTGGGCTCACCCGACCTCAGCGGCAACCTGTGGCAATCGCGACCTGATGACGGCATAACAGCGCTTCGGCATACTGAGCGCCCTTTTGATTCCTTAGAGATGTCCAAATGTTCAAGGTCAACGAGTACTTCGACGGAACTGTCAAATCCATCGCCTTCGACATGGCAGCAGGCCCGGCCACCATCGGCGTGATGGCCCCAGGCGAGTACGAGTTTGGCACCAGTCAATTGGAAGTCATGCATGTCGTCGCAGGCGGCCTCGACGTGAAGCTTCCAGGAACCGAGACCTACGAAACCTACGGTGCGGGCACCCAATTTACAGTGCCCGCCAATAGCAAGTTTCAGCTAAAGGTTGCTGAAGCGACTGCTTATTTGTGTGAGTACCGCTAAGCAACGGTTTGGCCTAAGCAAGCTGCAGGCCCGTTACGGTGGATGGATACAGCGCCATCCACCCAAGCCCAATCGGTCCAGCTTGAAGAGCATGCGCCTTCCACCAGAAGTGCACTGTCATAGCTTTTGAGCTTTTGAGCTTCTGAGGGCGCTAGGCATGGAGGAAAGGCGCGAAATGTTTCCAGCAATGCACCGCATAAGATTCATTCACGGCTACTGGTTACGCTTAAAGAATTGCTTTACCCCAACGATTTGTAGGCCTGATTGATTTGCTTGGACTGATTCAAGCGTTTCAACTCCTCGGCCAATCGCTCTCGCTCCGTTCGGCCAGCCTGTTGAATCTCGTCGTACAGACGTGAAAGCCCAGCCAATTCCTCGCGAAGCTCCTCGTCAAAAGCGTCTTCCTGACCTAGCGCCGAAACCAGAGCACGACACTCTTCGTCCAAAACGGTGATGGCCTCCCAATCACTCGCAGCGAACGCATCACGCAACTTGTTCGTAAGAGACGCGAATGCTTGCTTGGCTGACGACATAGCGTTCTCGGTTATAGCCTGTTACTGACTGATTGACTGCCGACTCGCAGAGCCCATCAACAAAAATTGCTTCAAGACTTTGGCGCAATCTGATCCCAAGCTACTTTGATCTCACCCAGCAATCTGCCGACTTCGTTCAGCTTGTCGATATCATTGTGCCGGCTCGCCTCGAACAGGCGCATCGTCATGTATTCGTAGAGGCGATCCAGATTTTCAGCCAGCTCACCGCCGATGCTCTTGTCCAACGCATCGCGCAAACCGCCAATGATGTTGATAGCCTTGCCGACCAGAACGCCTTTCTCAGCGAACGCATCGCGCTCCATCGCGCCCTTTGCCTGCGCAATACGGTCCAAGCCACCCTGCATCAACATCTGGATCAAACGATGCGGATCAGCTTCGGTCACCTGGGCCTTAACACCAACCTGCTGATACTGTTTCATTGCGGACATTGCGTACATTAGATAAGCCTCTTGCGACATCACGTTTGCATATAGAGCTTATCGGTCAGTTATACGGAAGCTTGATAGCAGTTCACGCTCTAAAAACGAAAAACCGCCTAACGACGGTGTTTTCGTACAGCTCACGTCATTTCCTCGAGTTATTCGCCGCCCATGGCAGATTCTCGAGCGATGCGATCAAGCTGGCAGAAGTATTCGACAACCGGCCCACCAAGGTATCCATCGCATTGAACTGCTTTAATAGACGTTCCTGCAGCGACGTAATGCGCCGATCCAGATCTTCCTTCTGCTTGTCGATCTTGTTAATGGTCTCTGTCATCGCCTTGTTTCGCTGCTCCAGGATGCCGCCAGTTTCGGTATACGGCTTCAACTTTGCATCGAGTCGAGCGGCGAGACCGCCATCGCCAGTGAAGAAACCGGACAGCTGTTCGAAACTGCCAGTCATGGTCTTGTCGAGCTTGGCGCTATCAATGGCAAGAGTCCCATCCTTCTGGGTTGTAATGCCCATGTCTGTCAACGCACGGATTGCGGCATCACCCTGCGTATTGACCAGCTCATTACGGATGGTGCCGAGCAGTGTACGAGCTGTTGCATCGCCCACTAACGCCCCAGTTAATGGCGTTTTGCCGTCACCCACAAGCGTCACCTTTGTCTGTACGTTGATCACGCCGACTAGCTTGTTATATGCATCAACGAATGACTGAACCTGCTTCTTAACGCCGGCCTTGTCTTCAGCAACGTTGATGTTAACTGGCTCGTTAGCGATGGTCTTGGCTTTGAGATCGAGCGTAACGCCATCAATGGCGCCATCAACTTTGTTGGTTTCGCTCACCACCTTCAATCCATCGATATAGAGCTCTGCACTTTGCGCTTTAGATAGCACGCGCGCGCCTGAGTCCGTGCTTGAGTTAGCGCCGTCAAAGGTAAGACTTGAAAGTGCGGTCTGGCCAGTTGCCGCTGCGGTCTCATCAGCAACGGCGACTGTTATATCCCGCCCGGCGCCTGTCTTGTTGCTGGTCAATACGAGTCGAGAGCCAAACTCATCAGTCACTATCGTGGCGCTAACGCCCTTTTCTTTACCAGCCTCATTAATCGCGTCTCGCATACCGGCAAGGCTATTGTTGCTCTCGTCCACCGTGACGGAAACAGTATCCTGAGTAGGCGGCGTGCCCGATACACCAACGGAAATATTCAGCGTTCCGCTAGCAAAAGATGCTGGCGCTTCGGCAGTATTCTGGATCGCGGCAAGCGCTACCTTGCTATTCGTTGCCAGGCTTTTAACTTCAACCTGATACGTACCGGCACCAGCGGTCGTGCTGGCGGTTACGCCGACAAGGTCGGTTTTGCTCGAACTAACGGACCGCGCCTGGAAAAGGTCAGCCTTGTTCAACGAACCAAGTGCCGCCTGGAACTCGCTGATAGCACCTTTCAAAGCGCCAATAGCGGTGATCTGTGTAGTCGTCTTTTTCTCAAGATTGCCAAGCTGCGCCTCTTTCGGGGCTCGCTCAGCCGCGACCATGCTGGACACGATACTCCCGATGTTTATACCGGAACCAATACCTACGTCAGCCATAGCCGTACCTCGTCAAAAATATGTTAGCCAAAGAAATGGATACAAGAAACGTACCGTTTATGCCTTGGCTTCGAACATTAAACTTCGCATCTCATCTAACCGCTCGGTGAGTCGAAGAATTTCCTCCGACGGTATCTGCCGAACTATCTTTCCAGAATCGCCATCAATGACCTGCACAACCACATCTCCAGTGGAATCGTCGACGCTAAAATTCAAATCACGCTGAATGCTCTGCACCTGCGAACGGAACCGCTCGACCAGATCAGTCATGTCTACCGTCACTTCCTTTTCGGCCACGCTTTGTGGCCGACTTACGTCCTCAGACGCAGAAAACCCAACCTCCATGAGGAGGCTGGGTGAGGAAGCAGCAGTTACGGGCGATGTAGTTCCGCCCGATATCTTTCCGACGTCCATTGATTCACCTCTCATGAATCAATGGGGACAGCTAACGCTGCCCCCATCGCTAACGCCTTCTGCTCGATTACTGCAGCAGACTCAGAACAGCCTGAGGCAGCTGCTTGGCCTGGGCGAGGATCGCAGTACCAGCCTGCTGAAGCACTTGATTTTTGGACAATGCAGCGGTTTCCGCAGCGAAGTCAGTATCCTTGATGCGGCTGCGAGCCGCTTCAGCGTTTTCTGAAATACTCTGCAGGTTCGCGATAGTGTTATCGAAACGATTCTGTACCGCACCAAGATCCGACCGCTGAGAATCGATAAAGGCAATTGCTGCGTCAATTACATCTACAGCATTCTGAGCGCCATAAGCAGTACTGACATCAACGTCGCTGATCTTTTTTAACGTACCAGAAGCTTCGGTAGTGATACCTGGCGCAGCCGCCCCAGACAAAGCAAACGCAGCAGATGAGCTAAGCTTAACCGCTCCATTAGCGAACCCAGCCGCACCGCTGATGTCGAGTGCCGTAGTGGGGCCCAGATCACCAGCGTTGTCACCATCAGAGTCTTGTGCTGATCGAGTTTGTAGCGAAAGCGCACCGGTAGTGATCGCGGTTCCATCCGCCTCGGCAGCATTAGCCATAGTGAATTTCATGGTAGCGCCCTCTGCGGAACTTATCTCCAGAGTGCCATCACCATTTACTTTCGCGCTTATGCCCGCGCCGCTGGCATTAACTGCACTCACAACCTGATCGAAAGATGTCAGCCCTTTCAGCTCTATTTTTTTGTCAGCGTCCGTTGCTAGTGCGTCACTGCCGTAAACTTCAACTGTGAGATCAAAGGTAGCAACAGTTGCAGCCTTTGTTATCACGGCATCAGTCCGAGCAGAAGCTTTAACCGGAGAACCTGACGCATTGATTTTCGAAGCAATTTCCTTCGCGGTATCTCCGGCTACGATGTCCTGAGGTTCGTATTCCTTACCGTTAGCGGAAATCGTTAGTGCTCCTGTTGCAACAGCTGCCGCGGCAGTTGCCTGGCCAAAGCCAGTCGTGGCGGTACCAGCCGCGTCGGCAGTATATGCACCAATTTTACTGGCACTGGCGCTGCCTATAGACACGTCGATTGTCTCGTTAGAGTTCGCGCCAACTTGGAAAGATGTTGCACCAAAGGAGCCATCCAACAACTTTCGGCCACCAAAAGTGGTCGTTTCAGCGATACGGCTCAGCTCGCTTTGCAGAGCACCTACTTCTTTTTGCAAAGCAGCACGGTCGGTTGAGTCATTACTACCGTTAGCTGCTTGCAGCGAAAGGTCTCGCATACGCTGAAGAATATTAGTCGACTGTTGTAGAGCACCTTCGGCCGTTTGCGCCAGAGAGATACCGTCATTGGCGTTGCGAACGGCTACATTCAAGCCACTGATTTGGCTGGTAAGACGGTTTGATATCTGTAGGCCTGCGGCGTCATCTTTGGCACTGTTAATGCGGCTACCGGTCGAAAGGCGCTGCATGGAGGTGTTCAAAGCGTTAGACGAAGATTGCAGGTTGCGCTGAGTATTGAGCGATGCGATGTTGGTATTGACTGTAAGAGCCATGATTTGCCTCCAAGGGCGCTAGTTACTTCGGTTGCCTGAGCTTGCGACTCCGGGCCGGCTGTTTGCCCAGGCACCCATTGAGTTCGCATTCGATTAGCTTATCGGCGCCGTTTCGGTGAGCTTTAGGAGGAGGTTGAAAATTTTTGCAAGCCCCGAAAACAACCTGTACGACACCGGCGGATTCGCAACGGAGCGAGTCCGCCTGCACAGGTTTTCGGGCAGGTGAGTAGATTCTTTACTCTGGAAAGGGGTTGCGAGAAGAATGTCCCATAACCAGGACAGCTGGCGCGTGGATTGGACGCGTTGCAGCCCAACAGTCTCGTTTCGCCACAGGGCACGCTTCCTACAGGTTCGTTGTAGACTCGTAGCCAATTCACTGGCACAAGCGGCGGTTTTCGCCCGCCCTACGGTTCGGTAGGTTTGTATGACAATTACACAGATTGAGACCGCCCTTGGGCAGCATCCAGGCATCAGATTGGCCTACGTTTTTGGTTCGGTTGCGGCTGGCACTGCGCAAGGTGACAGCGACGTAGATGTGGCTGTTCTGTTCGACGCAGCCATGACTGCCGACCGTCAGATACAGCTCATCTCGGATATAGCTGAAGCGACTGGCCGTGCCGTAGATCTTATCGACCTGGCAACCGTTGGCGAGCCATTACTTGGGCAAATACTTCGAAACGGGGTCCGCGTCATTGGTGATACGGAGAGGCACGCGCAGCTCGTATCAAAACACATCCTCAATAATGAAGACTTCATGCCCTATGTTGAGCGGATGCTGGCCGAAAGGAGGCAGCGATGGATAAGCTGATTGTCGAGCGAAAGCTCGATTCGCTCATGCGATGTTTAGAACGCGTACGCACCAAGACCCCGAAAGACGTTGACGAGTTGCTTCACGATCTGGATTTGCAAGACGTGCTTGTGCTTAACCTCAGCAGAGCCGTTCAGCTTTGCGTGGATATCGCTGTTCACATACTCAGCGAGCGCAAGCAGCCGCCGCCGGAAACGATGGGCAAGGCCTTGATCTACTGGCACAAGACGGATTCCTGGACGCCGCACTCGCCCAGCGCCTGAAGAAATCTGTAGGTTTCCGCAATTGCTGTCCACAACTACGAAGCCATCAACTGGGTGATCGTCTATACGATCGCAACCAGACACCTTGAAGACTTCGATGACTTCGCAAAAACGGTGATAAGGAAATGCTTGGCTGATTAATGATCACTGGAGTGCCAGCCTTCTTCTTTCTGCGCTAAACCTCTTTCGTGCTTCAATTTTGAATGCAGTGTTTTGGAGTCTGTCTGCGCTTGCTACGGGCTTCCTTAGCATCTAAGAAGTACCAGTCCAGCCTTAGAAGCCCAGCGTATTTTTAGAGTGCAAAGACAAACCCCCGGCCATCGAGAGATGGTCGGGGGTTTGGTGTAGAAGCTTGACGATGACCTACTCTCACATGGGGAAACCCCACACTACCATCGGCGATGCGTCGTTTCACTACTGAGTTCGGGATGGGATCAGGTGGTTCCAACGC
>Ga0208566_1000043_pt1 | contig 91963 bp, 87 predicted proteins | sample PL_2010_150m_FD_184159 | JGI IMG/M metagenome (GOLD analysis project Ga0208566, IMG submission 184159) | Freshwater microbial communities from Powell Lake, British Columbia, Canada to study Microbial Dark Matter (Phase II) - PL_2010_150m... | ecosystem: Environmental > Aquatic > Freshwater >...
GCGCCTTAAGGAGCTTGAGGCACTTGAGAACACCAACGACCTTCTTCTTACTAAGAAGGAGCTCTTGATGCTTCGCCGTGAACGCGAAAAACTATTTAAGAACCTTGACGGTATCCGCCACATGACCAAGTTGCCTTCAGCAATCTGGGTTGTAGATACAAAGAAGGAGCACTTAGCAGTTGCTGAGGCCAAGAAGCTTGGTATTCCAGTAATTGCAATCTTGGATACAAACTGCGATCCAGATGAAGTTGATTACAAGATTCCAGGTAACGATGATGCAATCCGTTCAATCGGTCTGCTTACACGCGTTATCACTGATGCAATCGTTGCCGGCCTTGCCGCACGCTCTGCAGTAGTTAAGGAAGAGACAAAGTCTGATGCTCCAGCAGAAGTTGCTGCGGGCGAGCCAATGGCTGACTGGGAAAAAGAGATTGCGGCTTCAACTGAAGCGGTAATTGAAACTCCAGTAGCTGCACCAGTAGAAGGAGAATAATTAATATGGCTGCATATACAGCTGCCGACGTAAAGAGACTTCGCGAAGCAACTGCTGCGGGAATGCTTGATTGCAAAAAAGCACTTGATGAAGCAGAGGGCGATTACGACAAAGCGATCGACCTTATTCGCGTTAAGGGACTCAAGGGAGTCACAAAGCGCGAAGGTCGTCTGACCTCAAATGGCGCAGTCGTTGCAAAGGTTGAGGGCAACCTCGGCGTAATGCTCGAGCTGAACTGTGAGACAGATTTCGTTGCCAAGGGCGATCGATTTGTAGCCCTTGCCGATGAGCTTTTAGCTCACCTGCAAAATGCGCAATCAGATTCAGTTGAGGCATTTCTTAGCTCAACTATGGCCAGTGGAAACACTGTCCAATCTGTTATCGATGAGGCCAATGCGATGCTCGGCGAGAAGATTGAAGTTCGTCGCATTGCAGTCCTAAAGGACTCACCAGTTGGAATCTATCTACACCGCACAAGCCCAGATCTTCCACCACAAGTTGGCGTACTCGTTCAACTTGTTAAAGAAGCAGGCGAAGTCGGAAAAGATATTGCACAGCACATCGCAGCATTTGCACCACAGTTCGTTAATCGCGAAGATGTGCCTGCAGATTTGATTGAAAATGAGCGACGCATCGCCCACGAAACTGCGATTGAAGAGGGTAAGCCTGAGGCCTCCCTTCTTAAAATCGTAGAGGGTCGCGTTACTGGCTTTGTTAAAGAGGTCTCACTCATTGAGCAGTCATTTGCTAAAGATGCCAAGAAGACTGTTAAGCAGATTCTCGATGAGGCAGGAACGGCCGTTAAGGCTTTCCATCGCTTCCGCGTGGGTCAATAGGCTTTAGGGAACTAACGCCTAAGATTTAACCATCGAACCACTAGTTTAAAAGGAGCATCCATGCCCGGTACACGAGGAACGTATCGGCGGGTGCTCCTTAAACTTTCTGGAGAGGTTTTCGGTGGAGCTAAAGGCATCGGTGTTGATCCCGATGTTGTGCAAGATATTGCAAAACAGATAGCCGACGTTGCACGCACCGGTGTTCAGGTAGCGATTGTTGTCGGTGGCGGTAATTATTTCCGTGGCGCAGAGCTTCAACAGCGTGGAATGGATCGTTCCCGGGCCGACTACATGGGAATGCTCGGAACGGTCATGAACTGTTTAGCGCTACAGGATTTTCTTGAAAAAGAGGGGATCCAAACTCGCGTTCAGACTGCAATTACGATGGGACAGGTCGCAGAGCCATACGTTCCACTTCGCGCTATTCGCCACTTAGAAAAGGGTCGCGTCGTTATCTTTGGTGCAGGCGCCGGAATGCCGTATTTCACAACCGATACCGTTTCGGCGCAGCGCGCCCTTGAAATCGGCGCCGAAGCGTTACTGCTTGCAAAAAGCGGCGTTGATGGCGTCTATAGCGCAGATCCAAAGAAGGATCCGAAAGCTGTTAAATTCGACAGTATCTCCTACGATGAGGTTTTATCTAAGTCATTAGCAGTTGCCGATGCTGCAGCATTTGCATTGTGCCGTGAAAATAAACTGCCAATAGTTGTCTTTAATCTTATGGAGAATGGAAATATCGGGCGTGCAGTGCGCGGTGAAATGATTGGAACTTTGGTCGACTAAAAACTATTTGTCGGGCACCATAACAATCGAACTCGACGGACATTCAGTGACGCAGATTCCACAGCCTTTGCAGTAATCCAAGTTAATCTCAAAGCCTTTACCTGGACCTAACTTAATAATTGCATTATCTGGACATACCCCAAAGCAGTTATCGCATTCAAAGCAGTTGCCACAAGACATGCAACGGCGAGCCTCGTAGAGAGCATTGCTTTCATCCAAACCCTTAACGACTTCGGAGAAATCCTTTGCTCTACGTGTCGCCTCTAAACGCTCACGGACAATGTGGGGTGCATCGGTGTAGTACCACGTGTTTAACTGATCGAAGGTCACGATGTCGTTGTTATCGATCTTTTCATAGGCGATTTTTCGTAGCCAGGCATCAATATTTCGCGCAGCTTTCTTACCGTGGCCAACTCCGGTTGTTACAGTGCGCTCTGCGGGGATCATGTCACCGCCTGCAAATATTCCTGGATGAGAGGTCATCATTGTTGAATCAACTGGCATCACACCATCTTTAGTATCTAAATCTGCGCTGTTTCCTAGCAGCGAGAAATCAACCTCTTGGCCCAAGGCCAGAATTAATGAATCTGCTTCAAGAGTTTCAAACTCTCCAGTTGGTTGCGGAAATCCATCGGCATCCAGTGCCATCTTTTCAATCTGTAAAGACTTCTCATCAGCATGTTTAACCGTTGATAGCCACTTAACCAGGATGCCCTCTTCGATGGCCTCTGTTATCTCTTCATCATTTGCAGGGGCCTTATCGCGCGTGCGGCGATAGACAATGATCGCCTCTTCGGCGCCAAGACGCTTTGCAGTACGGGCGACATCCATTGCAGTATTGCCACCGCCGTAAACAACTACTTTGCGGCCGAGTAATGGTTGATTTCCATCTTCTACATCATGTAAGACTTTTATTGCATCGAGTATCCGTGCCGCCTCACTTGCCGGAATATATGCACGCTTACTTAGCTGGGCACCGATAGCTAAGAAGACTGCGTGGAAGCCCTCGTTGAGCGCTTCATGGACATCGTCGACTCGAGTGTTCATCTCGAAAACAACACCCATATCTTTAATGCGATTAATTTCGGCATCTAAAATTTCGCGGGGGAGGCGATACTTTGGAATTCCATAGCGCATCATTCCGCCGGGGGCGTGGGTCGCATCGCGAACAGTGACGCTATGTCCCATGGATCGCAGATGGTAGGCGGCCGATAATCCAGCTGGGCCTGCACCGATTACTAATACTTTAAAGCCACTCTCAACGCTTGGTGCTGGAATGCTCCAACCCTTTTCAATTGCGTGATCGCCTAAGAAGCGCTCGACCGAGTTAATACCAACGGCCTCATCTAACTCTGCGCGGTTACAGACGCTCTGACATGGGTGATAACAGACGCGCCCCATGATTGCAGGAAATGGATTCTCGAGGATTAATGCGCGCCAAGCCGCTTCATAGGAGCCATCTTCGGCGATGTATAGCCAGTTTTGAATATTTTCACCGGCTGGACATGCGTTATTGCATGGTGGCATGCGATGTACATATTCAGGCTTTTCAACACGCCATGATCCAGTGTGATTAGCAAGGGATGAGTTCACTGAAAGTGTGATTGCAAATGGTTTTTTCATTAGATTCCCGCATCCTCATCGGGGATTAAGTTATAGCGAGCAATATTCTTATTAGCAATCGCCTGTAGATGATCGATGACGTCATCGCGTCGCTGCGGTGCAAATAAGTGGGCGTAGCGCACTTGTAGTTTTAAATACTCTTCCACATCTACGCGGTGGCGAATCGGTGTCGATGCGACGACTTCACCATGTTCGGCCTCAAAGACTGGAAATAGACCCGACTGAGTTGCAAGGCGTGCAATCTTGATCGTGTCACACGATGCCGAACCCCAGCCCAGTGGGCAAGGAACGAGTACGTGTATGTAGCGTGCGCCGCGAAATGACATCGCCTTAGTAACTTTGGCCTCTAAGTCGCGCAGATCTGCAACCGTTGCCGTTGCAACATATGGAATCTCATGTGCCATCGCGATGCGTGGAAGGTTTTTACCCTGTCCAAAGACGTTACCTGGGTTTTCACCCACGGCCTGAGTCGTAGCAGTACGCGCGGCTGGGGGAGTCGCACCTGATCGCTGCACACCGGTATTCATGTATGCCTCATTGTCGTAACAGATATAGAGCACATCATCGTTTCGCTCAAACATTCCAGATAATGCGCCGAAGCCGATATCAACTGTTGCGCCATCTCCGCCCTGGCCAATAACACGAATATCGGTTTTCCCTTGGGCTTTAAGCGCTGCAGCAACACCGGTTGCAACAGCGGGTGCGTTACCAAAGAGTGAGTGCAGCCAAGCGATTCGCCAGGAAGACTCTGGGTAAGGAGTAGAGAAGACCTCTAAACAACCGGTGGCATTTACTGCAATAATTTTTTCATTGGTTGCACGCATCGCAGCATCAAGTGCATACCGTGCACCAAGTGCCTCACCGCAGCCCTGACATGCGCGATGGCCTGAAGTCAATGCATTAGTGCGATCGGGATCTGATTGAATCGAGCGATCTTCGGCCGATAACAGACGATTGCCAATAGCAAAACTTCCTACTTGATAGAACTTAATCGGGGTCGTCGACATTTACTTACCGCCCTCTCGTACGATTTCACTATCGGCTAGCTCTTGATCTAAATCAAGGAAAGTTAACTCTTCAACGCTATCGACACATGCCTGATCTAAATATTGGCGAAGCGATTGTTTAGTGATGGGCCGACCGCCCAGGCCGGCGATGAGTGTGTAGTCCTTAGTCTCAGTTCCCCGAAGAGAAGCTCGAACATTTTCAATGACGATTCCACCAATGCCAACTTGAAAGGCCTTCTCTAGAACTATTACACGCTTTGCATGTGAAAGCGCTGCTCGAACCGCGTCTGTAGGGAAGGGCCTAAAGGCGATGATGCCAAGTACTCCGATTGCAATATCGGCAGCGACCATCTCATCGACAACATCTTTAATTGTTCCAAGGACTGATCCAAGTGCGATGACAACAGTTTCTGCGCCATCGAGTTTGTAACCGCGAATCAATCCACCAGAGCTGCGACCGAAAATCTCTTGAAATTCATGGGCGGTTTGCGGAATCACCTCTAGTGCCAATTGTGTCTTCTTATGTGCCATGTATTTAACTTCAGTGAAAGCCTCTGGACCAACCATCGCACCAATAGAGACGGGATTGCTTGGATCGAGTATCTGTCGCGGTTTAAATGGAGGCAGGAATTTATCGACTTGATCCTGCTCTGGGATATCTACGCGCTCGTAAGCGTGGGTCAATATGAAGCCATCCATGCAGACCATTACTGGTAGCGATAACTCTTCGGCGATTTTAAAGGCCTGTACATGCAGGTCGGCCGCCTCCTGATTAGTCTCGGCATAGATCTGAATCCAACCTGAGTCACGCTGTGACATTGAGTCGCTGTGATCGTTCCAGATATTTATTGGTGCACCGATTGCTCGATTAGCCACAGTCATAACGATGGGAAGACCTAAGCCAGATGCGTTATAAACAGCTTCAACCATATAGAGAAGACCCTGGCTGGCAGTTGCCGTGTATGTGCGAGCACCTGTTGCACTTGAGCCGATAGCAACCGACATCGCAGCGAACTCGGATTCAACATTAATAAACTCGCAGTTTTCAAGCGTGCCATTCTTAACGAGCTGACTTAATCCCTCGACGATATGGGTTTGAGGTGAGATTGGATAGGCACAGATAACCTGCGGACGACATGCTGCAACGGTATCGGCTACAGCCTTTGAACCTTCAACTTGTCTAAGCATGTGTTGGCACCATCGCTAAGACGTATTCATAAGCGGCGGTTGCCGCTGCGCAGTTAGATGCGGCGATTTTCGGTTTAAACTTTTCGTTAATCGCATCGGTGACAGAGTGAAGTGAGATCACTTGGGTTAAAGCGGCAAAGGCGCCAAGTAACACGGCATTCGGTACTGGACGCCCTAAATGCTCCATCGCCATAGCGGTGGCGGGTACGGTGATAAAGCGTGGATGACCATCTGCAATCTCTGCGATACCCAACTCTTCAAAACTTCGCGTGGAGTTAATAAGTGCGTAACCATCATGCTGCAGTCCTGCGAAGACATCGACCTGTTTTAAGAGTGTGGAGTCCTGAATGATAAGTGCATCGGGAATCATGATTGGTTCGCGCACTCGAATCTCTGAATCTGAAATTCGACAAAAGGCAACAACGGGTGCGCCGGTGCGCTCTGATCCAAAACTTGGAAATGCCTGCGCGAATCGCTTTTCATCAAATGCCGATTGCGCCAATAACTCTGCGGCAGTTACTACTCCTTGACCACCGCGACCATGAATACGTACTTGAAACACTCTAGAGCTCTCCGTTCCATCTATAACTCGAAAACTACTCCTTCGAATTAGGGCGATGAATACATGTGGCGAGTGCTAGCGCCAATTTTCTCTGACTGCCTCTAAAACCCTTTAATAACGCCTGTTTTGGAGGCAGTAATCTAAATCACTCTTCTTAATATAGAATCATCACAACTGGCTCTCGGGCCGATTTACAAAAGGAGCAGCGATGTCAGATGTAGCGAGCATTCTCAAAGATGCTGATACCAAGATGGGTAAAGCGGTAGAGGTTGCAAAAGATGATTTTGCATCTATTCGCACCGGTCGTGCTCATCCATCGCTTTTTAATAAGATTATGGTCGACTACTACGGCACGTACACAGCCCTCTCGCAGTTGGCTTCGATTCAAGTTCCCGAGGCGCGCATGGCTACGATCGCCCCCTTTGATAAAGGCGCAATGGCCAACATCGAAAAAGCCATCCGTGACTCTGATTTAGGTGTGAATCCATCCAGCGATGGCGCACTAATTCGCATTAACTTTCCACAGTTAACAGAAGAGCGACGCAAGGAGTACATCAAGGTCGTTAAGAACAAGGCTGAGGACTCCAAGATTTCCATGCGAAATATTCGCCGCGCGGCTAAAGAGGCGATTGAGAAGATGGAAAAAGATGGCGACGTTGGCAAAGACGACGTTTCCCGTGGTGAAAAAGAGTTGGAAAAAATTACATCCGATCACGTTGCTCAGGTCGATGAAATGTTTAAGCACAAGGAGGCCGAACTCCTAGAAATTTAGGGGGCGTTCACTCTATGTCTGACATTCATGCGATTAATGAGGCTATAAACAAGCGGGCTGGGCGAAAGCTATTGCCCTCTATTGCCGTCTCATTATCTTTAATCGCATTAATCTGGTTTGCCCTTGCCTACCAACGTGAAATCTTTGCAGTTGTCGTTAGCATCGCCGTCTTACTTGGGATTCGAGAAATCGTTCGCGCATTTAGCGTCCGTGGAATTTATCTCTCCTTTAATGCACTAATTCTCGCCAGTATCGCCCTTTCCTACGCTGCCTGGAATGGTGGAGTTGCCGGACTTGCAATCGCAACGGCAATTGCGATTCCAGTTCTTTTGATTCAACTTTTAACTAAGGGTCCTGAAGGTTTTGTCGCCAGTGCCACGGCCACAACGTTCTCACTGTTGTATCTTCCATTTTTAGGGGGATTCCTTATTCTCCTTGCCCGTCCTAGTACTGGCTTTGAGCGTGTGATGACCTTCGTTGTCTTGGTTTCCTGTAATGACACATTTGGCTACATCGTTGGCGTATTAATTGGTAAACACCCATTGGCACCGAAAATCTCTCCAAAGAAGAGTTGGGAGGGCTTAGTTGGCTCTCTTGTATTTACAGTGGTTGGTGGCATTCTCGCCTTTACATACGTAATGGATATGCATTGGTGGATCGGTGCAGTTGTTGGCTTAATGATTGTCTTTACAGCAACATGTGGTGATCTGATTGAAAGTGCGATGAAGCGAGATTTGGCCCTTAAAGATATGGGTTCACTTCTGCCCGGCCATGGTGGAATGTTGGACCGCTTGGACTCTGTATTAATTTCAGCACCAGCATTGTGGCTAGCACTTGAGTTAGTTAAGGCCTGGCTATGAGCGTTCCCGAGATAAATTTAGTTTTCGATGAGCCCGTTCAGCGTAAAAAAGTCCCGAAACACTTAGCTGATTACTCACCAGAAGAGCGTCGTGAAGTAGCAAAGGCGCTAGGTCTACCTGCCTTCAGGGCCACTCAAGTTGCAACCCACTATTTTGCACATCTTTCAAATGACCCAGAGACCTGGAGCGATATTCCAGCTGATATGCGCCAGCGCATTGCAGATCAATTGACTCCAAAACTTATTGAGTTAGTTAGATCAGTTACTTGCGATGATGGAATGACACGTAAAGATTTGTGGAAGCTTCACGATGGTGTCCTTGTTGAGAGTGTTCTTATGCGATACACCGATCGAGTAACAGTCTGTATCTCCTCACAAGCTGGTTGCGGCATGAACTGCCCATTTTGTGCAACAGGTCAGGCTGGATTAACACGAAATTTGAGTGCCGGTGAAATCACCGAACAGATTGTTGCAGCTGCTCGCGCATGCGCAGATGGAGAACTACCTGGTGGCCCAACGCGACTATCCAATATTGTTTTTATGGGAATGGGTGAGCCCCTAGCCAACTACAACGCAGTGATGCGATCGGTTAGAAACATTACTGATCCAAATCCAGATGGTTTAGGAATTAGTGCGCGTTCGGTTACCGTTTCAACCGTGGGCCTTGTTAATGGAATTGAAAAACTTACCGAAGAGGGGATTGCAGTTACCCTCGCAGTATCCCTTCACACTCCCGATGATGAGCTCCGCGATACCTTAGTTCCGATCAATTCGCGCTGGAATATCAGAGAAGTATTGGCCGCGGCCGATGCCTATGAAAAACGCACGGGCCGCCGATATTCCATCGAATACGCGCTGATTCGCGACATAAATGATCAATCATGGCGCTCGGATTTGTTAGGGCGATTACTCAAGAATCGAAATGCCCATGTTAATTTAATTCCCCTCAACCCCACGCCGGGGTCCAAATGGACGGCATCGCGTCGAGAAGACGAGGCCGAGTTTGTTCGAATCTTAGAGAGCTACGGCGTACCCGTAACAGTTCGAGATACCCGAGGCCGAGAAATCGATGGTGCATGCGGACAGTTAGCGGCGGCGGAAAAAACCAGAACAGACTAGTTAGCTTCGCGGACTCTTGGTAGGCTCACGGTTATGGAAAAGTTAACGAACTTCATTAATGGCAAGGCCGTAGATAGTACATCCGGCGAAACATCTTCACTTATTAATCCATCGACAGGGGCAGCATATGCAACTGCGCCAAAATCAAATGCCGCCGATGTCGATGCCGCCTTTAGCGCAGCAAGTGATGCATTTCCTGGGTGGCGCGATTCAACACCGTCGCAACGCCAGCGTGCATTGCTGAAGATCGCTGATGCAATTGAAGATCGTGCATCTGAAATAATCGATATTGAGTGCCGCAATACAGGTAAGCCGATCTCATTAACGACATCGGAGGAAGTTCCACCGATGGTCGATCAGATTCGCTTCTTTGCAGGAGCTGCAAGAAACCTCGAAGGAAAATCTGCTGGTGAATATATGCCGGGCATGACATCGATGATCAGGCGCGAACCAATTGGTGTTATCGGCCAAGTAACGCCATGGAACTATCCGATGATGATGGCTGTTTGGAAATGGGCACCGGCGATCGCTGCAGGAAATACCGTTGTCTTAAAGCCAAGTGATACAACACCGGCATCAACGGTGTGGATGGCACAAGTAATGTCAGAGTTCTTGCCAGCTGGCGTATTTAACGTAGTCTGCGGCGAGCGCGAAACTGGACGCGCAGTTGTTGAACATAAGCGCCCTGATATGGTTTCAATTACCGGCTCAGTTGGCGCAGGAATCCAAGTTGCTCAATCGGCAGCTTCACAGCTAAAGCGTGTGCACCTCGAGCTCGGCGGAAAAGCGCCGGTTGTTGTCTTTGCCGATGCAGATTTAGCGGCCGCGGCCGAAGCCATTGCGATTGCCGGCTATTTCAATGCAGGCCAGGACTGCACAGCTGCAACTCGCGTCATAGTGCAGGAGAGTGTCTACGATGATTTTGTCGCCCTATTAACCGAGCAGGCCAAGGCCGTAGCTATCGGCGCCCCCGAAGAGGATGTATTCCTGGGTCCGGTCAATAACGCTAATCAATTAGCACGAGTCTCCGGATTTTTATCTCGCGTACCATCACATGCAACGGTAATGGCAGGCGGAACGGCCTTAGATCGCCCGGGCTTCTTCTTCCCAGCAACCGTGGTTGCAGGCCTGCTCCAAGATGACGAGATGATTCAAAATGAGATCTTTGGACCGGTCATTACCGTCCAACGATTTAGTGATGAGGCCGATGCCGTATCTAAGGCAAATGGCGTCGACTACGGCCTTGCCTCTAGCGTCTGGACGAAGGATCATGGTCGTGCGATGCGTATGGCTAAGGCCTTTGACTTTGGCTGCGTTTGGATCAATACCCATATCCCTGTAGTTGCCGAAATGCCTCATGGAGGCTTTAAGCGCTCGGGCTATGGCAAGGATTTATCTGCCTATGGATTTGAAGATTACACGCGAATAAAGCATGTCATGACTAATCTGGGGGCATAGTATGTCCGCCAGAACCCTCACTTACTAAGGAGTAAACCCGTATGGCCACAGAGCGATCACTTTCACCAGAGGCGCGTTCAATTCTCGGCGCTCGCATTTCTCGTCGAGGAGTTTTAGCGGGAGCGGGCGGTTTAAGTGCTGCGGGCTTACTCGCAGCATGTGGCGGCGGTGGCGATGCTACAGCTGAAAACTCTGTGCGTTGGGGCAACTGGCCTCTCTATTTAGATTTCGATGAGGCGAGCAAGACATATCCAACTCTTGTTAAATTCTCTGAATCCACTGGAATCGATGCTCAGTACTTTGAAGATTACAACGATAACGATGAGTTCTTCGGCAAAGTTCAGGCCCAACTAAAACTTGGCGAGGATATTGGTTACGACGTAGTCACACCAACTGACTGGATGGCAGCGCGTTGGATGCGCCTTGGCTATACCCAGAAATTCGATTTAGCTAATATTCCAAATGCAGGAAATATTCTTGATTCACTTAAATCACCTTCCTACGATCCCAAGCGAGAGTCATCTCTAACGTGGCAGGGCATTATGTCTGGCTTTGGCTGGAACACTGAGAAGAATCCAAAGGGAATCCATACACTCGATGAGCTCTTTGCACCGCAAAACAAGGGCAAGATTGTTGTGCTTACTGAAATGCGCGACACCATCGGCGTAATCCTTCTTGGACAAGGCGTCGACATTACGACAGTTACCGAAGATCAATTTATGAACGCCGTTGATTTCATGGCGCAGAAAATCTCCGATGGTTGGATTCGCGGAGTTAAGGGCAATGAATATGCAGAGGATCTAACTTCAGGAGATGCAACTGCAGTCATCGGCTGGTCAGGGGATATGTTCATTCTCTCAAGTGAGAATGAAGGCAAGTTTGACTTCGCAATTCCAGAGTCGGGCGGAACAATCTCAGGTGATAACTTGATGATTCCTTCAACTGCATCGGCTACCGGTAAGGCTAATGGCGAAAAACTAATTAACTATTACTACGATCCAGCAGTTGCAGCCGAAGTTGCCGCATATGTGAACTACGTATGTCCAGTAAAGGGCGCACAAGCTGAGATGGAAAAGATCGCTCCAGAGCTTGCAACAAGTGAGTACATCTTCCCAACTGAGAAGACATCATCACGTCTGCACGTCTTCCGCTCGCTTACACCTGATGAGGAAACTACGTGGGCCGAGGCATTTCAAAAGGCGCAAGGTAACTAGTGGCTATTGATCCAATTGATGCACGAGGGGATTTACGTCTAACTCGAATCACCAAGTCGTACGGAGATTTCAAAGCCGTTGATGATTTAACGTTGACGATTCCTAAGGGCTCATTTTTTGCCTTGCTTGGACCTTCTGGTTGCGGCAAGACAACGACGCTTCGAATGGTCGCAGGTCTTGAAGAGCCAACAGTCGGAAGTATTCACTTAGGCGAAACAGATATAACGACAACACGTCCATATCAACGTCCCATTAATACCGTTTTTCAAAATTATGCACTCTTTCCTCATTTAACTATCTTTGAAAATATCGCATTCGGCCTTCGCCGTCGCGGAATCAAAGATGTTAAGGAGCAGGTAGATAAGGTACTCAGCCTTGTTGAGCTCCCACATCTAGCCGAACGTAAGCCAACACAGTTATCAGGTGGTCAACAGCAGCGCATCGCACTCGCGCGGGCAATTGTTAACCGCCCGGCACTCCTCTTGCTCGATGAGCCACTTGGCGCCCTTGATTTAAAACTGCGACGTCAGATGCAGATCGAACTCAAGTGGATTCAACGTGAGGTTGGTTTAACTTTCGTACACGTAACACATGATCAAGAAGAGGCCATGACAATGGCTGACACGATTGCCGTTATGAATGAGGGCAAGATCGAACAAATGGGTTCGCCTGCCGATCTTTACGATGATCCAGAGACCGCCTTCGTCGCTAACTTTTTGGGACAATCCAACCTCATTAAGGGCAAGATCGAAGGAAACGATGGCGATAACTTGGTTATCGATCTCTTTGGTCAAAAGATTTCAATGCCAAAGGCCAGAAGCCACGCCGTTGATAACTCACTCTATGCAGGTATTCGCCCAGAGAAATTCCGCATTACCCGTGCCGGATCAGATGTACGCGGCAATGTTTTAAACGGTGGGCGTATTGAAGATGTTTCCTACATCGGCGTAAGCACGCAGTACGTAGTTGCAATGCCGTGGGGTCAAGAGTTAATGGTCTTTGAGCAAAATGATGATGGCGTTCCACCATTTAATAAGGGCGAAGAAGTAACCATTTCATGGGAGCCAAGCTTTACTTTTGGCCTTCGAGGCGATGAAGATGTCGAGGCTGGCACTGAAGTAAATCCAGAGCAGTTAGATGAGTAAAGAGTAATGAGCATTACCTTGCCAAAGGTACGTGTTCCTTACCTGTTGTTGTTTCCAGGTTTTGCTTTTCTCTTTACCTTCTTTATTTTGCCTATTATTAACTTAGCCCAGACTTCTACTCAGACACCTATTGCTGGGGGAGATACAGGTCAGTATGAACAGACATTTGCATTCAGTAACTACGTTAATGCTTTCTTAGATAATCGCGAACAATTTGCTCGCTCATTTCTCTATGCGACATTGGCAACGATCTTTGCACTGGCTATTGCCTATCCATTGGCATATGCCATCGCCTTTAAGTCAGGCAAGTTTAAAAACATTTTGCTTGTCTTAGTCGTTGCTCCCTTCTTCACATCATTCTTACTTCGTACAATTGCATGGAAGCAGATTCTGGGGGAGGAGGGATTCTTAGTCCCGACGCTACGTAATCTTCACTTAATGGGGCAACAAACGACGATTACATCCACATCGGTGGCCGTTGTTGCAGGTATGACCTATAACTTCCTACCTTTCATGACCTTGCCACTATATGCATCTCTTGAGCGCATAGATCCGCGCACCATTGAGGCCTCTGGTGATTTATATGCAAATGCAATCACAACTTTTCGCAGAGTAACGGTGCCATTGTCTATGCCTGGAGTTGTTGCCGGCACATTGTTAACTTTTATTCCAGCTGCAGGCGACTATGTAAACGCTACCATTCTTGGAAGTCCTAATACAAAGATGATCGGTAACGTAATCGAGTCGCGTTATTTCAAGATTGTTGACTACCCAACGGCTGCGGCGCTCTCATTTACTTTGATGGCGGCAATCTTAATTCTCGTCACGCTCTACATCCGTAAAGCTGGAACGGAGGAGTTGGTATGAGCAGCAAGATTAAAGATGCAACGATTCCAACGATTCCGTTTAAGGCCCGTTTTTCACGATGGTTTGGACGCAATCTTCTTCGTATTTACATGATCTTTGGTTTTAGCTATCTCTTTATTCCAGTGGCCTACACATTTGCATTCTCCTTTAATGATTCAGGCAAAAGCAATCTAATTTGGAAAGGCTTCACTTTAGGTAATTGGCAGAATCCCTGTGGTGCACCGCAGATTTGCGCTGCCCTCGGTAACTCAATAAAAATCGGTTTACTTGCAACTATTTTCTCGACAATTCTTGGAACAATGATTGCCTTTGCAATTGGTCGCTATCAATTCGCCGGCCGATCTAGCTCTAACTTGCTCATCTTTTTACCTATGGCCACCCCTGAAATCGTTTTAGGTGCATCACTTCTCTCACTCTTCTTAGTATTTAAAGTCAATCCAGGTTTTTGGCCAACGGTAATTGCCCACGTCATGTTCTGTGTCTCATTTGTTGTAGTTACTGTCAAAGCACGTATCGCATCTCTTGATCCGCGACTAGAGCAAGCTGCTATGGATCTCTATGCCAACGAATTAGAAACTTTTCGCCGTGTAACTTTGCCACTCGTTGCACCTGGAATAGCAGGAGCAGCCCTTCTAGCCTTCTCACTCTCATTCGATGACTTCATTATTACTAACTTCAACTCGGGCACCATGATGACTTTTCCGAAGTTTGTCTATGTTGCCGCCGCGCGTGGAATCCCTGCGCAGGCTAATGTCATCGGCTCCTCTATGTTTTTCTTAGCTTTAGCCATTGTTGTGGCGGGGCAGTTAGTAAAAGGTAAAAAAGCACGCTAAAGTAGGCCCCAGCCATAGCGAACTACAGGTCGTTAATAGAAAACCTGCGTTGTGGGGTTAGGTTCCGGAGGACCCGGGCCAACTCATAGTTGTGATTGAAGGGGTGATTCCGGTCAAGGCCGGATAGCACGATGGCAACCATCGATCCCTCAATTCTCAAACATCTTTCTCATATGCAGCCGGCTTTGTACTGGCTAGATGAAGATCCTCTTGAACCATTGCCGCATCCAACGTTAATTGGCGATGTCACAACTGATCTATGCATTGTCGGTGCTGGATATACAGGCCTATGGACCGCCTTACTTGCAAAAGAGCAAAACCCTGATCGCGAAGTAATTTTGCTTGAACAACGCGAAACTGGTGCCGGTGCATCGGGGCGCAACGGTGGTTTTTGTAGCTACTCGCTAACTCATGGATTTATGAATGGGTATAGCCGCTTTAAAGATGAGATGGCCATTATCGAACGCATGGGTCGAGAGAATCTAGATGGCATAGAAGCAACGATTATGAAATATGGAATTCAGTGTGATTTTGAATGGAACGGCGAGCTCCGTGTTGCTATTGAAGATTGGCAGATGGAGTCGATGGTTGAAGAGGCCGAGCTTCGCAACTCATTCGGAGACAATGTTGAACTCTTAAATCAAAGCCAGATTCAAGCACGCATAAAATCTCCACTGTATAAAGGCGCACTCTGGGATCCAGATGGCACTGCACTTGTTGATCCAGCACGTTTAGTCTGGGGATTAGAGCGGGCATGTATCTCACTTGGTGTGAAGATTTTTGAAAATACTCATGTTGAATGGCTAGAGCGTACAAATAGCGGAATGATTGTTCATACTCCATATGGAAGTGTGTATGCACAAAAAGTTGCATTGGCAACAAACGTATTTAAATCACTTGTGCGTCGTGCCCATAAATATGTTGTTCCTGTCTATGACTTCCAACTAGTCACCGAGCCTTTAACGCCCGAGCAGCTTGAATCAATTGGCTGGAAAGAGCGTGAAGGTTTATCCGATGCCGGTAATCAGTTCCATTATTATCGAATGACGAAAGACAATGAGATTTTATGGGGAGGTTACGATGCGATTTATAACTTCCGCGGAAAAGTGCGTCAAGAGTATGAATCCGATGCCGAAACTTATGCGCATTTGGCCGAAGCATTTTTAGAGACATTCCCTCAGTTAAAGGGAATTAAATTTACGCATGGCTGGGGCGGAGCAATTGATACCTGCTCGCGCTTTTCACCTTTTTGGGGCAAGGCCTATCGCGGTCGCGTCGCCTACGTCATGGGCTATACCGGTCTTGGGGTTGGATCAACGCGCTTTGGCGCACAGGTCATGCTTGATCTCTTAGATGGCGTCGACAATGAGCGAACTCGTCTTGAAATGGTTCGCAAGAAGCCTTGGCCATTTCCTCCAGAGCCATTTCGCTTCATATTTATTCGCCTCACTCAATGGTCTATTAATAAGGCCGATGAAAGACAGGGCAAGCGCAATCTATGGCTCAAACTTCTAGATGTATTGGGCTTAGGTTTCGATTCTTAAGCTTTTCAATATGGGGGGTGGCTCTCGGGTTTTTTATTCACGAATCTTTAAAAGAGGGCTAGTTTCACTGCAATTAGTCAACTCCCAAGGAAGTGAGTCTGAAATATGAGAAATACCTCTAAGTCCATCACGGGACTATTCGCAATTAGCAGCTTATTAATGTTTGGAGTTCATGCAATTCCTGCCGCGAATGCTGCGGATGTACTTACAATTTCACTAGGTGCATCGGTTCCACTTACAGGTTCGATTGCGAAGGAGGGTTTACTCACTAAAGAGGGATATCAATTCTGTCAGGAGAAGGTAAATCTGCTGAGTACTTCCACAATAGGAGGTAAGCAAAAGAAGTTAGATATCGTCTTTCAAGATGATACATCTAAACCCGATATCGCAGCCCAGAACTTATCTAAGTTCAATGACAAGGGAATTAAATTAATCCTCAGCTCGTATGGCTCAGCAAATGTAAATGCGCAGGCAGCAGTAGTTGAGCTCAATAAGCAGACAATGGTCGACTCTGGTGGCGCAGATAACGCTATTTTCAACAAGGGTTATACGCGCACATTTAACGTAATGTCACCTGCAACTGAGTATGCATCAAGCATGGTTAAAGCAATCGCTGAATTCGCAAAGCCAAGGCCAGTAACAATTGCATTCCTCTCTGCCGATGATGGTTTCTCAAAGACCGTGACTGCCGGCGGAATTGCTGCAGCTAAGGCGTTGGGTTTCACTGTCATAGGTCCAGAGTATTTTCCAAATGCCGCATCAGACGTGAGCGCTGCGCTTAACAAGATCAAAGCAGCTAAGCCCGATGTCATTATCGGTTCAGTTCACTTCGTTGAAGGTGTTGCTTTAATCAAGCAATCAAAAGAGTTAGGAATTACTCCACGCGGCTTTGCCGAAACCGTTGCACCACCAATTCTAGATTTCGCAACTACATTGGGACCTCTAGCTGAAAACGTTCTTGGCTCTGCACAGTGGACATCGACAGCAAAGGGTCAGGATAAGTACTTTGGAACGGCAAAGAACTATGCCGCCGAGTTCAAGGCTCGCTTTGGACATGAAGCTACTTATCACAACGCTGAGGCAAGTGCGGCATGCTTGGCAATGGTCTTTGCAATAGAAAAAGCAAAATCTATTGATCCAGATAAAGTTAGGGCCGCTCTAGTTAATCTAGATACTCTTTCATTCTTTGGAAAAATCAAGTTTGATTCCACAGGACAAAATACATTCAAACCAATGTCTGTGATTCAAATTCAAAAAGGAAAGATCCTAACGGTCTGGCCACGACGCGATGCCGAGGCAAAATTCCTCTGGCCCTACGTTAAGTAAGACTGTTTCGAGCCGATAAAAGGTGGATACATTCCTGCAAGTCACCTCTTATGGCCTACTCCAAGGAGGACTCCTGGCACTCGTTGCCGTGGGGTTCTCCTTGGTGTGGGGCATTATGAATATCGTCAATCTCTGTCATGGCGCATTCGTCATTCTTGGCGCATACATTGCTTGGGAGATGCAAAGCTGGATCGGAGTCGACCCCTTTCTGGGGATGTTCGTCTCTGCGGCTGTGCTCTTCTGTCTCGGATATGTAATTCAGCGCTACCTAATTAATCTCATTGTCAATGGCCCAGTATTCATAACACTGCTTCTGACCTTTGGAATTAATATGATTCTGATTCAAGGTATGAATCTTCTCTTCACTGCAGATTTTAGGAGTATTCAAACCTCCTACGGCAGCAATAGTTTTGAGCTAGGAAATATCAGAATTCCACTAGTTCGATTGCTCGCATTTCTCTTAGCAATCATTATCACTTTCTTACTCGTAGCATTCGTGAAACGCACACGTACTGGTATCTCAATTATGGCAACGGGTATGGACCGTGGAGCCGCTCGCCTCATGGGTATTCGCGCTCGTCATGTCTACGCCTTAACTTTTGGCATCTCGGCAGCTCTTGCGGGTATGGCAGGAACAATGATCGCCTCAATTGAAACCTTTGATCCATCCAAGGCTGGAAAGTTCACACTGATGGCCTTCGTTGTTGCCGTTTTGGGAGGACTGGGCAATATGTATGGTGCTCTAGTTGGCGGTTTACTCATGGGATTAGTTCAAGCATGGGCCGGTCAATATCTCTCGGGTACGTGGGTTAATGCGATTGCATTTCTGGTACTCATTATCGTTTTGATTTTTAAGCCAAACGGCCTAGTCGGTAAGGCGTTTTATGCCGCACGAGTGGAGATCTGATGAGCACGCTATCTGCAGTTAAAACCAAAAGGAATTGGCAGCGCAGTTTTGTGCCATCTGTCTTTGGCGTCATCGCAGTCGCAATCGCAACCGCGGTGGAGTCACATCTGCCTGGGGGAGAGCTGCGCGCAATTTCAACAATATTTATGTTTATCGCACTATCCCAGGCATGGAACATTATCGGTGGATTTACTGGATATGCATCCTTTGGACAGGTCGTCTTCTTTGGAATGGGTGGGTATTTCACGGCCGTTGTCATGCTTAAGTGGCAGTTTACTTTCTGGTTAGCGCTTCCATTGAGCGGATTATTTGCCGCAGCATTTGCGGTCATAATCGGAGTTCCACTGCTTCGACTTAAAGGTCATTACTTCGCAATTGCCACCCTTGGCATGGCCGAAGGAATGCGTGAGGTTGTTATCAATCTGCCGGATCTAACGGGAGGTGGAGCTGGAATCAGCGTGCCAATCGCTGGAAAGTTCGCAAAGACCGAGTATCTTGGCGATAACGGCTTCTACTTTCTATTCTTAGCTCTAGCTATTTTTTCAATAATAATCGGCACGATTGTCTCTCGAAATAAATTTGGTTATGGATTGCGTGCAATTCACCAAAATGAGGATGCAGCAGCCGCAGTTGGTATAAATACTGTGCGGAGTAAAGTTATTGCTTATGCAATCTCAGCATTTATGACTGGCATGGTTGGCGCAGGCTATGTATTCCAACAGGTAACAATCTTCCCAGAGCGTCTATTTGATGTTGAAATAACAGTCCTCATGATCATGATGGTAGTAATTGGAGGAAGCGGAACTGTCGTAGGGCCACTATTAGGAGCTCTAGGTCTTCAGTTCATCTCCGAATACTTACGTGAACATTTCACAAGTATGCACACCTTCATCTTGGGCGGAATTATCATCCTTGCTGTAATCCTTATTCCTCAAGGCGCCGTCAATTATCTGCGGGAAGGGCGACGAACTAAAAACTATTCACTATTGGCAAATATTCGGAGGTACCGGCTATGAGCAACGCGCCAATATTGGAAACTCGTGGCCTGGGTCGGCGCTTCGGTGCATTAGATGCAGTCTCTGATGTCTCATTTAGCGTGCCCGCTGGTCAAATTCTCGGAGTCATAGGGCCAAATGGCGCTGGAAAAAGCACCTTCATTAACCTTGTCACAGGTCATATAAAGCCAACATCCGGCAAAGTTCTTATCGATGGTAAGGATATGACGGGTGCTTCTCCATGGACGGTCGCTCGAGCAGGCGTCGCACGCACATTCCAAATCGTTAAACCATTTAGTGGAATGACGGTTCGCGAAAACATTGCAGTCGGCGTTCTCTATAAAGCACAAGGTTCAAATCGAATGTCTGCAGCTCTCAATGAAGCCGATCAAATACTGCATGAGGTTGGCTTGGCTGGCTTTGGTGATCGCATGCCAAGTGAGCTATCTACAGCCGATGTTCGAAGACTTGAGTTCGCAAAGGCGCTTGCATCACGGCCTCGACTTCTTCTGCTTGATGAGGTTATGGCGGGTCTGCGCCCTACCGAGATTGAACCGAGCTTGGAGTTAATTCGTAAACTCAAAGCAAGCGGTACAACGGTGATCGTCGTAGAACATGTGATGAAGGCGATTGTGGCCGTTAGCGATCGAGTCCTCGTGCTTGCACAGGGCAAGGTCTTAATGGAAGGCGCGCCTCGCGAAGTACTCGCAAATCCGAAGGTCATTGAGGTCTACCTCGGCCATCGCTACGCTAAACGTCAGAAAGGCAACGAATAATGCTTGAAGTTAAGAAACTCGCAACTGGATATGGTCGAACCCAGATCCTTTGGGATATCGATTTAAGAGTTGGTGAAAAAGAGATCGTTGCACTTGTGGGACCAAATGGTGCCGGTAAGACGACACTACTTCGCGCGATAACCGGGATGCTTCCAGTCAAGGCCGGCACACTTGAGTTTCGGGGTGAGAGCATCTCTGGTCTTTCGATTGAAGAGATTGTTGATAAAGGAATCGCACATGTTCCTGAAGGACGCAGATTATTTCCTGGCTTAACTGTCAGAGAAAATCTTCAGCTAGGCGCATGGCGAACCCGCGATACAAATGTTGATCGGGTCGTTGATCTCTTTCCACGACTTGGTGAGCGGTTAAATCAAGTTGCTGGAAGTATGTCGGGTGGCGAGCAACAGATGTGCGCAATCGCTCGTGGCTTGATGAGCCAGCCACATTTGATCGTGATCGATGAGCTTTCCCTTGGCCTAGCACCAGTTGTCGTTGATGAGATTATTCAACGCCTTCCTAGCATCGCCGAATCAGGCACTTCGATATTAATGGTCGACCAAGATGTCGATGCCGCTCTAACGATTTCAAGTAGTGCCTATGTAATCGAGGCTGGACAGCTCGTTCTCTCTGGGAAGGCTGAGGATTTACTGGCAGATCCACGTGTGCAAGAGAGTTATCTAGGGGTGGGCTAGAAGGCAAACTCCGAACTCTTTGTATTTCGGTTCTTAACTCTTTACGCCTATTCTTAGAGGTATGACGAACCATGGAAACATGTATGGCCCTGATTTTACCTTCCTTGGAATCGATCGCTGCGATTTAGATATCCCATCCACCTTCGCCGATGCCGATGTGGTCATCGTTGGTGCGCCAATTGATAGCGGTACATCACACCGTTCAGGTGCAAAATTTGGCCCGCAAGCAATACGTGGCGGGGATTATTTACCGCATGATGGCGAACGCCCACATTTAGCCCTTCGCATCGATTCATTAAAGGCTATGAAAGTCGTTGATGCCGGAGATTTAATGATGCCCGGTGGAGATTTAGTTACATCCCTTGAAGTATTAGCCGTTGCGACTGAGAAGATTTCGCGTGCAGGTGCAATCCCTGTCATTCTCGGGGGAGATCACTCAATTGCATCGGCCGATGTTGCAGGCATAGCAAGGCACCGTGGCCTAGGGAAAATTTCCATGATTCACTTCGATGCCCACGCAGACACTGGCGAAGATCAATTTGGTGCATTGATTGGCCATGGCACACCGATGCGTCGCTTGATTGAAAATGGAATTGTTCGCGGAGACCGCTTCTTACAACTTGGTCTTCGCGGCTACTGGCCAGATTCGAAAACACTCGATTGGATGCGCGATCAAAGTATGCGCTCATATGAGATGACTGAGATTCACCACCGTGGCTTAAATACTGTTTTAGATGAATCGTTTGCAACTCTGACCGATGGATGCGATGGAGTATTTCTATCCGTGGACATTGATGTCGTGGATCCCGGAATGGCCCCTGGTACAGGTACGCCTGAGCCTGGTGGGATGACAAGTCGCGAACTCCTTGAATCAGTTCGCCGAATCTGCCTAGAGCTTCCAGTGGTCGGTATAGATGTTGTCGAAGTTGCACCAGCATTTGATAGCGCCGATATCACAGCGATTTTAGCTAATCGCGTTGTATTGGAGGCTTTAAGTGCGATTGCAAAACGTCGATCGGGTGAGAAATATTCGCCAACACAAAATCTTCTGGATCGATAAATGCGCGAAGTTGTAATTCTAGGTTCGACCGGCTCGATTGGAAGACAGGCTTTAGAAATAGTCGCAACCCACCCAGATAAATTTCGCGTCATCGCTCTCACCTCGGCTGGAACAAATCCGGCACTTGTCATTGAGCAGGCCAAGGCATTTAACGTTGCCTATGTTGGCGTGGTAAATAATGCCGATGTAATTCGCCAAGGCCTGCCCGGAGTGAAAGTTATTGGCGGTGCCTTTGCATCGACTGAGATTGCATCTATTGAGTGCGATGTTGTTCTCAACGGCATCACCGGTTCAATCGGACTTGGCCCAACTCTTGCAGCCCTTGATGCCGGGAACACGTTAGCCCTTGCAAATAAAGAGTCACTCGTTGCAGCGGGTGAACTTGTCATGTCCAAGGCAAGAGCGAATCAGATTATTCCAGTTGATTCAGAACATTCTGCAATTTGGCAGTGTGTCCAAAGTGGCAAAAAGGAAGAGATTGCGCAGTTAATATTGACGGCAAGTGGCGGTCCATTCGTGGATCGCGAGGATCTGAGCAATATCACAGTCTCCGAGGCGCTGAAGCATCCGACCTGGAGCATGGGCGCAGTTGTAACAATTAATTCGGCAACCCTTGTAAATAAAGGTTTAGAAATAATCGAAGCGCATCATTTATTTTCCATGCCATACAGCTCAATTGAAGCTGTAATACATCGTCAATCTGTGGTTCATTCGATGGTTGAGTTTAAAGATGGATCAACGATTGCCCAGGCAAGTCCGCCGAATATGAAGGGTGCGATTGCATATGCACTTAACTTTCCGCATCGCTTGGAAAATGCCACACAGGCCATTGATTGGAAGCTTTCACATCAATGGAGTTTTGAGCCGATAGATTCACAGAGATTTCCGGCCGTAGCACTTGCTAGACACTGCGGAGAGTTAGGCGGGGCAATGCCGGCGCTCTTTAACGCAGCCAATGAGATTGCAGTAGCTGGTTTTATTGATGAAAAGATTAAATTCTCATCTATTCTTCCTGTGATTGAGGCCGTTGTTGCGGCGCATGCTGGTTCGGAAAAGACAAAGCCTCGTGATTTAGCAGATGTCAGCGCCATCGAAGATAATGCTAGAGCCCAAGCCCATGAACAGTTAGTACGGTTGGCCCCATAATGCAGATACTCGGAATTCTCGCCTTCGTTGTTGCTCTTCTACTGTCGGTAATGATTCATGAGTTTGGTCATTACTTAACGGCAAGACATTTTGGAATGAGAATCTCCGAGTTCTTTGTCGGTTTTGGCAGAAGGATTTGGTCATACCAGCGGGGCGAAACTGAGTTTGGAGTTAAAGCTATTCCTGCAGGCGGTTACTGCAAGATCGATGGAATGACACCTGGCGATGAGATGCCTATGGGTGAGGAAAATCGCGCATTCTATAAAGCCTCCTCGGGACGTAAGTTAATTGTGCTTGGAGCAGGATCGTTCCTTCACTTTGTCATTGGCTATGTACTTCTCTTCACGCTTTTCGCTGGAATCGGAACTACTCAGGTTCTGCCTGTAATCGGTGAAGTAATGAAGAGCTCTGCTGCGCAATCGGCCGGAATCATGGTTGGCGATGAGGTCACGTCCATTAACGGTAAGAAAGTTAGCGATTGGTATAAGGATGTTGCCGCGATCCGTAATTCGCAAGGCAAAGAGTTAACGCTTGGTATTAAACGTGGCGGAGAAAATCTCATAATTACTGCAACTCCAACGATGCAAACTGTCGATGGCGAGAAGAAGTATCTCCTAGGGATAATTAATAAAACCGGGCTAAAACGTACAGGCGTCATAACATCCTTTAAAAACGCTGGGATTGTTACTAAAGATTTCCTCAAAGAGAGTGTCAAATCCCTAATTAAGCTCCCATCGAAAATTCCAGCGTTGTGGGGTCAGACCATTAATGGTCAGACTCGCGATGCAAATGGCTTGGTTGGAGTTGTTGGTGTAGCTCGGGTTTCTGGCCAAGCCGTGAGCAGCAGCGATCTATCTGCGATGGAGCGTCTGGCAACCTTTGTCTTAATTATCGCGAGTTTAAATATCTTTGTAGGTCTCTTTAATCTGCTGCCGATTCTGCCCTTAGATGGTGGACACATGGCCGTTGCTATCGCCGATGAGATTCGCGCATTCTTTGCCCGATTGCGAGGACGTCCTCGCCCAGCTGCCATAGATGTAACCGTGCTAACACCGATAACGATGGTGGTATTTGTTATTTTGGCCGCGCTGACCCTACTTCTTCTTGTGGCAGATATCGTCAATCCAGTAGTTCTCAATCTTTAGCGCAACGCGCCTTCTTACGGCAGAATAGCGCCATGGTTGATTTAGGTATTCCGAGCGCTCCACCACCAACGATTTCACCTCGTCGAAAGACCAGGCAGATGATGGTCGGTAAAGTTGGGGTCGGAAGTGATTTTCCAGTTAGCGTGCAATCGATGTGCACCACTTTGACCTCGGATGTAAATGCAACGCTGCAACAGATCGCCGAATTAACCGCGTCCGGCTGCCAGATTGTTCGAGTTGCAGTTCCTAGCCAAGATGATGCCGATGCCCTCGCACAAATTGCAAAGAAATCGCAGATTCCAGTTATTGCAGATATTCACTTTCAACCAAAATATATCTTTGCCGCCATTGATGCAGGGTGCGCGGCTGTTCGCGTTAACCCCGGCAACATTAAGCAGTTCGATGACAAGGTTAAAGAGGTTGCAAAGGCTGCAGGAGATGCCGGCATACCAATCCGCATCGGTGTAAATGCTGGCTCGCTCGATCCACGAATCCTTGCAAAGTATGGAAAGGCGACTCCGGAAGCGCTTGCTGAGTCCGCTCTTTGGGAGGCATCTTTATTTGAGGAGCATGGTTTTTCAGATATTAAAATCTCAGTTAAACATCATGATCCAGTAACTATGGTCAAGGCCTACAGACTATTGGCCGCGCAATGTGATTACCCATTACACCTTGGCGTGACTGAGGCTGGTCCAATTTTCCAAGGCACAATTAAATCAGCTACTGCTTTTGGAATCTTATTGGCAGAAGGAATCGGTGACACGATCCGTGTATCACTATCTGCCCCTCCCGTTGAAGAAGTAAAAGTTGGAATCTCGATCTTAGAATCTTTAAATTTGCGCCAGAGAAAACTTGAAATCGTTTCATGTCCATCATGTGGCCGCGCCCAGGTAGATGTTTATACCTTGGCTGAAAAAGTCCAGGCTGGCCTGCAAGGCATGACCGTTCCGCTTCGAGTGGCAGTTATGGGATGCGTCGTAAATGGTCCGGGGGAGGCGCGCGAGGCTGATTTAGGTGTCGCATCTGGAAATGGTAAAGGTCAGATTTTTGTAAAGGGCGAAGTCATAAAGACTGTCCCTGAAGCGATGATCGTTGAAACGTTAATTGAAGAGGCGATGCGATTGGCCGAAGAAATGGAAGCTGCGGGCGTTGCATCAGGCGTGCCCACCGTTGATATTCGATAGGCTCACGCCATGTTGAAAATGTCCACGCTCTTTTTGCGTACCCTTCGCGATGATCCAGCCGATGCTGAGGTCGCAAGCCATCGCTTACTCGTACGCGCTGGATATATTCGCCGAATAGCTGCTGGAATTTACTCGTGGCTTCCACTTGGCGTTATCACTCTTCGCAACATTGAAAATATCGTTCGCCAAGAGATGGACAATGCAGGCTTTCAAGAGGTCCATTTTCCTGCGCTTTTGCCACGTGAGGCCTATGAAACGACTAAGCGCTGGGAAGAGTATGGCCCATCGCTATTTCGCTTGCAGGACCGCAGAGGCGCAGATTACTTACTAGGACCTACTCACGAAGAGATGTTTACGTTGATGGTCAAGAGCGAGTACTCCTCGTATAAAGATTTACCATTATCTATTTATCAGATTCAGACAAAGTATCGCGATGAGGCCCGTCCACGCAGCGGAATCATTCGTGGTCGCGAGTTCATCATGAAGGACTCATACTCATTTGATGTCGATGATGCAGGCCTGGATGTTTCATACGAAAAACATCGCGAGGCATACATCAAGCTTTTTAACCGATTAGGCATGAAGTACAACATCGTTAAGGCAGTCTCGGGTGCGATGGGTGGCTCGAAGTCTGAGGAGTTTTTAGCACCATGCTCGACCGGTGAAGATACATATGTGCTGTGCCCTAAGTGTGGCTATGCCGCCAACGTCGAAGCCATGGTTACGAAAGTTGCACCTGGCGACCCATCAGGAGTCCCAGCCCTTGAAGAGTTAGATACGCCAAATACACCAACTATTGACTCACTTGTCGTCGTCATGAATGAAAAATTCGGTGGGGGATACGCGGCCGCTGATACTCTAAAAAATATTATGTTAGTCGCCGATGGAAAAGCAATTGCAGTATTAGTTCCTGGTGATCGGGAAGTTGATCTAAAGCGCTTGCAGGAGAATTTAGGTGGAGTGCACGAGCTTCGCGTCTTTGAAGAGGCTGACTTTGCTAAGCACCCTAAGCTCGTCAAAGGCTACATAGGGCCACAGAATCTAAAAGATACTGGAATCACTGTCTATGCCGATCCACGTGTTGCGCCAGGAACTTCATGGATAAGTGGAGCTAATATAAACAATCGCCATGCACGCTTTGTTTTAAACGGTCGTGACTTTACTCCCGATCATTATGTTGAAGCAGCCGAAGTCCGCGCCGGGGATGCATGTCCAGAGTGTGCAACAGAGGTTGTTATCGATCGCGCGATAGAGATCGGGCACATCTTTCAGTTGGGTCGTAAGTATGCAGAGGCACTTGGCCTTACGGTCTTAGATCAAAACGGTAAGTCTCAAGTAGTGACAATGGGTTCATACGGTGTCGGTGTCTCTCGCGCAGTTGCTGCAATTGCCGAGCAGACAAGTGATGAGATTGGCCTGAACTGGCCAGTTGAAATCGCACCTGCCAAGGTTCATATCGTGGCAACAGGTAAAGAGGATCTTCCCTTTGATACCGCGCTGAAATTAGGCTCTGATCTTGAGGCAGTTGGAATCTCTGTCATGCTCGATGATCGCCGCGATGCAAGTGCAGGAGTTAAATTTAAAGATGCCGAGTTGATTGGCAATCCGATTATTGTTGTGGTCGGAAAGGCTCTGGCCGATGGCAATGTTGAAGTTCGTGTAAGAGCAAGTGGGGAAAAGAGTGAAGTAGCTTTGGCCGAAACCGTTACTTCAATCGCAGCGCTACTTAAGTAAGGCTTGTGGCATGGGCGAGATAACTGTCGCAACGGGATTGTTTCTTCTGTCAGCCTCTTTCTTTGCCGGCTTTGTAGATTCAATTGCAGGCGGTGGAGGGCTAATTCAACTTCCAGCACTCTTAATCGGACTACCTAAAACCGAAACAGTTACGGTTTTAGGTACGAATAAATTAGCCTCTGTCTTTGGAACAACAACTGCGGCAGCGCTCTATCGACGCCAAATTAAACCCGAGCCTAAGGTTCTCATTGCGATGGCGCTACCGGCATTCATTGGTTCAGCGATAGGTGCATCCTTAGCATCGCGAATACCAACATCTAGCATGCGACCAATCGTTTTAGTTTTATTAATCGTTGTCGCTATCTATACCTGGCTAAAGCCAGATTTAGGAATGGTTGAGAGATTTAAACACACCGATATGCGCAGAATTCAGATTGCTGTTGCCGCCGGGGTGATTATCGGCTTCTACGATGGAATCTTTGGCCCAGGTACTGGCTCATTTTTGATGCTCGTTTTAGTTGCCTCCCTCGGCTATGCATTCATAACAGCATCGGCAATTGCAAAAGTCGTTAATGTTTCAACCAACCTCGGCGCACTTATTGTCTTTGGTATACACGGCGCGATTATCTGGCAGATTGGCCTTGCTCTTGGGGCTGCAAATGTAACTGGGGCCGTGATCGGCTCTCGCCTGGCAATACGTGGCGGTTCGACTTTGGTACGAAAGGTCTTCTTAATTGTGACTATTGCCCTGATCGTTAAAGTAGGAATTGATACTTTTCAAACTTTCTAGTTACAATTACCGTCACAACTTAATAAGAAAGTAGCAACGTATGTCACTTCAAGACTCCTTAACAGAACTCCTTAGGCCCGCTGTTGAAAATGAGGGTTTTTTCCTCGAGCAGGTTCTCGTATCAAATCCCGGTAATCACCGAATTCTTACCTGTGTTGTCGATGGCACAAAGCCACTTAATCTCGACGAAGTGACGGTTGTTTCGCGCTTAATCTCTGAATTGCTCGATGAGACCACGCTTATTGACGATGCCTTTACCCTCGAAGTTACATCTCCAGGTGTTGATCGCCCACTGACTGAGCGCCGTCACTGGGAAAAGAATGTAACGCGAATTATTTCAATGGTGATGAACGATGGGACAGCCTTAACTGGCCGCCTTACTGAGCTACGCGCCGATGATGCTACTTTTGTTGAAAATATTAAGGGACGCATGAAGACTCACATTATTGTTTTGGCTGACATTAAGAAAGCTCATGTTGAAGTTGAATTTAGCCGTAAGGATGAAGACTAAATGCATGTCGAGATGAGTGCATTGGTTGCGCTAACGACTGAAAAGGGAATTCCACTTGAGCAGTTAATCCAGGCGATCGAGATTGGCGTCCTAACTGCCTATAACCAGACCGAAGAGGCTAAGCGTCATGCGCGCGCTGTATTAGATCGTGAAACTGGCGAGATTCAAATTTTAATTCCACAGTTTAATGAGATTGGCGAAAGAGTTGGCGATGAGCCAGATATGCCCGAAGGGTTTTCTCGAGTAGCGACATCGACTGCACGCCAGATTATTAAATTAAAAATGCGCGAAACAAATGATGCCTCAATCGTCGGTGAGTTCACTGGCAATGTTGGAGATGTCATTTCAGGAGTAGTGCAGCAGGGCCGTGATCCTAAGATGATTAACGTTAACTTGGGCCGGACCGAAGGTCGCATTCCGCCTCAGGAACAAGTTCCAGGTGAGGTCTATAACCACGGCGATCGAATTAAATGTTTTGTAGTAGAAGTTAAGCAGGGGTTAAAAGGGCCAGAGATTATGCTGTCCCGTAGCCACCCAGCTCTTGTTAAGCAGTTATTTGCCTTTGAAGTTCCCGAAATTAATGATCGCATCGTCGAGATTATGGCTGTGGCGCGTGAAGCGGGACATCGCACTAAGGTCGCGGTTAAATCGCACCGTGCAGGTGTTAGTCCTAAAGGCTCCCTGATTGGTCCAATGGGTTCGCGTGCTAGGGCTGTTATGGATGAACTCCATGGCGAGAAAATCGATATCGTTGATTGGTCTGAAGATCCAGCGGCCTTTATTGCCCACGCCCTTGCCCCTTCAAAGGTAATCTCCGTTGAAATCACTGACCTTGCCGCGCGCAGCGCAAAGGTCATCGTCCCTGACTACCAATTATCTCTTGCCATTGGAAAAGATGGACAAAATGCACGCTTGGCTGCGCGCTTAACGGGCTGGCGCATCGATATTCATCCCGATAATCCCATTATGTAAACAGGGCATTCATTAGATACGATTGCCCCCTGCACTTTTAAATGAAATGGACAAGAAAGATATGAAACTCACATGAGCTCGCTAAAACTATGAGGTCGTACAACTAGGGCTTGCATGTGGATTACATGCGGGCCAAGACAGGGGAAAATGTGTCAAAGGTCCGCGTACACGAGTTAGCAAAACAACTCGGTATGGAGAGCAAGGAAGTTCTTGCAAAGCTCCAAGATATGGGTGAGTTCGTAAAATCGGCATCATCGACAGTAGAAGCGCCAGTTGTGCGCAAGCTCATCGAAATGTTTCCCGATGCGAAACCGCTTGAGGAAAAAAAGCCTGTAAAGAAAGCGGCCGCTAAAAAGGCCGCTGCAAAACCAAAAGATGAGGTTAGCGCTGAACAGGCCGCCTCACTCGCAGCCGAGCTAGGCGTCGACTTAGAGGCGATCAAGGCCGAGCAGGTTCGAGTCGATGCACACAAGGCAGAGTTGCAAGCCAAGGCTGAAGCAGTTCGTGCAGCCGAAGATGCAGATGCGCCTTCAGCATCAGCCACTATTCCAACTCCGGCTCCACGAGTTGGCAACAATCCATTTTCATCTGGCATCACTGCCGTTCCACGTCCACCGCGTCCAGGCAACAATCCATTTTCAACTGGAGGCGCAGTTCCGCGTCCACCTCAACGTCCAACCGGGGCACCACGCCCTGGAATGGCAGGGGCACGTCCAGGTTCAGTTCGCCCAGGTTTTGCTGCGCGTCCACCAAGTTCGCGTCCAGCGGCGGGGGCAGGATTTCCTCCTCGTACCGGTGGTGCACCAACTCCTGGATCACCTTATAAAAGTAATGGTCCAGCAGGCGCGGCAACTACGGGTACACCAACGCGTCCAGGCGGCGGTCGTCCACCACAACGTGGTGGTGCAGGCGGAGCATTTGGAAAAAATGCTAGCAAGAAATCTGGTCGCAAAGCCAAGTCGCGTAAAGCACTTCGCGATGAGTTCGACAATATGCAGGCACCACAACTTGGTGGCGCAGTTGTTCCGCACGGCGATGGAAAAACCCCAATTCGCATGCGTCGCGGTTCGTCCCTTGCAGATTTTGCCGACAAGATTGGTGCAGATCCAGCGGCACTCGTTGCAGCTCTATTTCACTTAGGTGAAATGGTTACGGCAACACAATCAGTAGATGCAGATACATTTGAAATTCTTGGAGTTCAACTCGGATACGTCATTCAGATTGTTAGTCCAGAAGATGAAGATCGCGAACTTCTTCAGGGCTTCGATATCGACTTAGCCGATGAACTTTCAGAGCTCGATCCAGAGATGCTCGTTGCACGTCCACCAGTAGTTACCGTTATGGGTCACGTTGACCACGGTAAAACATCACTTCTGGATGCGATTCGCAAGAGTGAAGTCATGAAGTCTGAAGCTGGTGGAATTACTCAGCATATTGGTGCATATCAAATTCACCATGACCATAATGGCAATAACCGCGCAATTACATTTATTGACACACCAGGTCACGAGGCATTTACTGCAATGCGTGCACGTGGTGCCAAAGTAACTGATATCGCCGTACTTGTAGTTGCTGCCGATGATGGAATCATGCCTCAGACGATTGAGGCTTTGAACCATGCTCAAGCTGCCGATGTACCAATTGTTGTAGCTGTTAACAAGATGGATAAAGAGGGCGCAAATGCCGACAAGGTCCGTCAACAACTTACGGAGTACAACTTAATTGCTGAAGAGTACGGCGGAGAAACAATCTTCGTTGACGTATCTGCAAAAACAGGTCTTGGTGTAGATGCACTTATCGAATCAATTCTTCTTACTGCCGATGCTGCAATTGATCTTCGCGCAATTGCCGATGACAGCGCTCGAGGTGTGGCAATTGAGGCTCACTTAGATCGTGGCCGTGGTCCAGTTACAACCGTTCTTGTTCAACGCGGAACGCTAAAGATCGGTGATGCAATCGTTGCCGGTGGCTCTTTTGGTCGCGTCCGTGCGATGCTCGATGAAAACGGCGATAACGTTGAAACTGCCGGACCATCTCGTCCAGTTCAAGTTCTAGGATTCACTTCCGTACCAAGTGCTGGAGATACATTCTTAGTTGCAGATGAAGATCGCACGGCACGTCAGATCGCCGAAAAGCGTCAGGCCGCTGAGCGAAATGCTCAACTTGCTAAGGCACGTAAGAAGGTATCTCTTGAAGACTTCATGGAGCAGTCAAAGGTCTCAACACTTAACTTAATTCTCAAGGGTGACGTGAGCGGATCTGTTGAAGCTCTGGAAGAAGCTCTTATGGCACTCGATGTTGGCGCTGAAGTTGATCTTCGCGTTATTCACCGTGGCGTTGGCGCAATCACCAAGAGCGATATTACGTTGGCATCTGCATCAACTGCAGTTGTTATCGGCTTCAATGTTAAGCCCGAGCCACAAACTGCAATCTTTGCCGATCAAGAGGGCGTTGAAGTCCGCTTCTACTCCGTTATTTATCAGGCAATCGATGAAGTTGAACTCTCACTCAAGGGTCTGCTCAAGCCGATCTACGAGGAGTTTGTTCTAGGAAATGCTGAAGTTCGCGAGATCTTCAAATCATCTAAGGCCGGCAACATCGCGGGCTCTATCGTTAAAGATGGAATCATTCGACGTAACGCAAAGGCGCGCATTTTGCGTGGGGATAAAATCCTCGTTAATGATCTCACTATCGATTCACTAAAGCGATTCAAGGACGATGCAACTGAAGTCAAAGAGGGCTTCGAGTGTGGAATTGGCCTTGGCAATATGAAGGAAATCACCGTTGGTGACACGATTCAAGTATTTGAGATGCGCGAGAAAAAGCGAGTATAGATTATGAGTCCTTCACATCGTTCGTTAAAAGTTGCAGACCGCATCAAAGTGGTAGTGGCACAGTTGCTTGAGACAAAGATTAAAGATCCGCGTCTTGGCTTTGTCACTGTCACTGATGCGCGCGTTACGGGCGATTTACAAATGGCATCGGTTTTCTACACCGTCCTTGGCGATGAAGATGCGCGGGCGTCAACGGCGGCCGCTCTAGAGAGTGCCAAAGGTGCAATCCGTTCAGCCCTTGGGCGCGAACTAGGCCTGCGTATTACGCCATCGATTGAGTTCTTCGAGGATGGTCTGCCAGAGAGTGCTAAAGCACTTGATTCCTTATTGGCACGGGTTCACGAGCAGGATGCCGAAGTTGCTGCGCTTCGTAAAAATGCGACGTATGCCGGCGGAGAAGATCCCTATAAAGCACCGCGCATAATCGAGTCGGAGTAATCATCGAGCACGGGTTTCTGGTTGTAGATAAAGAACCAGGAATGACAAGCCATGATGTTGTGGCAATTGCTCGCCGAGCACTCGGAACACGAAAAGTTGGTCATGCAGGCACGTTAGATCCAATGGCAACGGGGATTCTCGTTTTAGGTTTTAACAGCGGAACCCGACTCCTTCAATACATCACCGATGGCGATAAAACGTATCAAGCAACGGTCGTTTTAGGCGCTGCAACGGTCACAGATGACAAGGAAGGCGAAATCATTTCACAAGGTGATGTTTCGGGAATTACCGATGGACAGATTGAAATTGAATTGGCAAAGATGCGCGGAACGATAATGCAGCGCCCAAGTTCGGTATCAGCGGTAAAAGTCGATGGTGAGCGCGCATACGATCGAGTTCGAGCCGGAGAAGTCGTTGAACTCGCTGCTCGCGAAGTCACGATTAGTCAGTTAGATATTCTTCAAATTCGCCGCCTTAATGCAACGATTGAAGTTGATATGGAAGTCACCTGCTCTGCTGGAACCTACATCCGATCAATTGCACGCGATTGTGGAAATGCACTCAAAGTTGGCGGCCATCTCTCGTCATTGCGTCGCAGTCGAGTCGCAGGCTTTGGTTTAGATCGAGCAGTGACTCTGACTCAATTAAAGAGTAATGAATTCGAAGCTTTGCCATTGGCCGATGTTGCTCGCGCAACCTTTGCGCCTCGTGAGCTAGCTTTAGATGAGCGCCAAGAGCTCTCTTTTGGTCGCCCGCTTTCGCCCAATCCGACGGACGATATTTATGCGGCGATGAGTGGCGATAATCAACTGATTGCACTGTTAGCCAACAAAGATGGCCTAGCTAAACCTATTGCTGTGTTCGCGGCAGCGAACTAACTAGGTAATAATAATCCAATGAGCGTTGTTGTAATCGGAGTCTTTGATGGTGTCCATAAGGGTCACCAGGCTGTACTCAATCGCGCCAAAGCACTTGCCGGGGATGAAAAGATTGTTGCGCTGACTTTTGATCCGCATCCAGTCAGTATTTTTGCACCAGAGCGCGCACCGACACTTTTGACTATTCTGACCGACCGGATTGAACTCCTCAAGATCCATAACGCCGATCAAGTTGCGGTTATGAAGTTCACCCCAGAGTTTGCGGCGATGAGCCCAGAGGATTTTGTTAATAAAATTTTAGTACAACAGTTAAGTGCAACAACGGTCGTAGTTGGTAGGAATTTTACCTACGGCCATAAAGCAGCTGGAAATATTGAAACACTTAAGGCCCACACAGAGTTCGAAACAGTGGTCTTAGATTTGGCCCCCGAAGATGGCGAGGTTGTTTCATCCACTCGCATCAGAAAACTAATCGTGGCAGGAGATGTAGAAAAAGCCCGCGAACTATTAACGCGCCCTCATCGTTTAGATGGAATCGTTGTTCATGGTGAAAAGCGTGGCCGTGAAATTGGATACCCGACGGCGAACTTGGGCGATCTTGAGCATCAAACAATTCCAGCCGATGGCATCTATGCCGGCTGGTTATCTGTCGGAATCGATCGCTGGCCTGCAGCGATATCTATCGGCACGAATCCAACTTTTGCTGGGGTCCGAGGCCGCCAGGTTGAGGCCTACGCTCTGGATCAAGTGGGATTAGATCTATATACAAAGGCTGCAACGATTGAATTTGGGTGGCGCCTTCGAGATACGTTGACCTTTGATGGTCTTGAGCCTTTACTCGTTCAGATGGCAAAAGACTGCGTCAAAGCCCGCGAACTCACCGAAATGTAAGCGGTTCTTATGCTATAGTGAATTCACTATAGGGGGTGAAATGAGCGCAGCCATATTGCAGGTAATCCGAAAGTCCAGAGGAATCTCGCAAGCCGAACTTGCGCGGCGAAGCAATACATTCCAAGCCAACATTTCATCAATTGAAAATGGGATAACCGATCCGGGGCTGTCGACAATCGAGGAATGTCTCTCGAACCTCGGTTATTCACTTATCGCAATTCCAACTAAGAAACCTTCTGTTGCTCAGTTCACGATAGGTGTTGCACGTGCATTGTCAGATAGCAAGGAGGCCAAGGCTTTTCGATTATTTATTCAACTCAATGACAATCTCAAATCGGTCACACCGGATATTTGTTTAGCACTCTGCATTGCTCCACCACCACTCACTAGTGATTCACGTTATGACGCACTAATCGCAGGACTAGTTGAATTTCATTTATCAGCGCTCTCATTGCCGTTACCCATTTGGATCAATGAATCCAGTCGTAAGTTAAAGTCACGTTGGATTGTCGACCCATATGAATCATCCGAGGCCTCTATAGTGAGATTTACGCCCAAGGCCTTTCTTCGGCACAATGTTTTAATCAATGAATCAGAGTTGACAAGCATTTAAGTATGGATCTTTTTAATAAGCCGGAGCTAGAGAGACTAATTCATATTTTTGCCACGAAAATTGACGGAGCAGGTGTTTCCGGGACTATCTCACTTGTTGGTGGCGCTGCTATCAGTTTGTCTTACCTTAGTGATCGGCAAGCGACCTCAGATATAGATGCTCTCCTACCAAACGACCAGAAAATTTCGGAGATCATTGCCGAAATGGCAATTGAAGAGAACCTTGTCAGTAATTGGATAAACGACGCGGCAAAGGCATATGTCCCTTTCGAAACGGAAAGGCAATGGGTGGATTTATATCGTGTGGGCGGAGTACTTGTCCGGATCGCCTCAGCCGAACTTTTACTCGCAATGAAATTGCGTGCCGACCGTGGGCTTCGTGACCGCACCGATATTGAGGAGCTTATAAAGATTTGTGGCATCACGACGATGTCAGAGATAGAGGCTCTATACGGAGGTTTTCACCACCAAGAGGTAATTAAAGAGAAAACACGCCTGGTTGTGATTGGAATGCTGAAAAATAACGAAGTGAGAGATATTTAGGCTTGATTTGGCTTCGATTTCACGTATCCACAGGCCCGCTGGTAGCCTATGCCTCCAACGAGAAAGCGATTTTCCGTGAGGTACACCGGAAAACCCCGTGATCATCAGAAAAACAGGAGCACAACAACATGGCACTATCAACAGAGGCAACAGCAGCAATCGTCGCACAGTACGGCTCGACTCCTACTGATACGGGAAGTCCTGAGACTCAAGTCGCTTTGCTATCCAAGCGCATTGAAGAGATCACTACACACTTAAAGACCAACCCACATGACCACCACAACCGTCGTGGACTTTTGTTACTAGTTGGACGTCGTCGTCGAATTCTTCAGTATCTCGCAAAGACAGATATCAATCGCTACCGTGCGATTATCGAAAAGCTCGGTATTCGCCGCTAAATAAATAAGTAACACCTACCCACCAGAGGATCAATGGTCCTCGGTAGTGGTTTCCGCAAAGGACCTTTTTAATAAAGTCGTGCGTGAACTTCGATCGGAGATTCATTGTTAGTTCTCGGTGTGGTAGCCCGAAACCGAGATAGTTGTTTTCAGCTATCTCGACATAACTAAAGGAGGACCCATGGAGGGTCAAGAGGTTCAATCAGCCGTTGCAGTAATCGATAACGGAAAGTTCGGAAAACGAGAGATTCGTTTTGAAACAGGACGCCTAGCGCGTCAAGCAGCAGGAGCTGCAGCAGTATTTCTAGATGATCAGACAATGATTTTCTCAGCAACTACTGCATCAAAGACACCAAAGGATCAATTTGATTTCTTTCCTTTAACAGTTGATGTTGAAGAGAAGATGTACGCAGTTGGTCGTATCCCAGGATCATTCTTCCGTCGTGAAGGCCGTCCATCAGAGGATGCGATTCTTACTTGCCGTTTAATCGATCGTCCATTGCGTCCATCATTTGTTAAGGGACTTCGTAATGAAGTTCAGATCGTTGTGACCGTCATGGCACTCGACCCTGATCACATGTATGACGTCATTGCTATTAACGCCGCATCAATGTCAACACAGCTTGCTGGCTTGCCATTCTCAGGTCCAATCGGTGGCGTTCGCGTTGCTTTGATTGATGGCCAGTGGGTTGCATTCCCTAACCACTCACAGGTTGCTAACGCAGTCTTTGACATGGTTGTTGCCGGTCGCATCAGCGATGATGGCGATGTTGCAATCATGATGGTTGAAGCTGAAGCTACAACCAAGACAATCGAGCTCATTGCAGGGGGAGCACCAACTCCTAATGAAGAGGTTGTTGCACAAGGACTTGATGCGGCAAAGCCGTTCATCAAGATTCTCTGTGATGCCCAAGTAAAGCTTGCAAAGGTGGCTGCAAAGCCAACTGCGGAGTTCCCAGTATTTCTTGATTACCAAGATGATGTTTATGCAGCCGTTGAAAAGGCCGCATCAGCAGATCTTGCCAAGGCACTTACGGTTTCAGGCAAGCAAGAGCGCGAAAGTGCAGTTGATGCAATTAGCGCATCGACTAAAGAGAGCGTTAGCGCAGCATTTGTTGGCCGTGAAAAGGAAGTCCCAGCGGCTTTCCGTTCATTGACTAAGAAGCTCGTTCGCCAGCGCGTACTTCGTGACAAGATCCGCATGGATGGCCGCGGTCTTCGCGACATCCGAGCACTCTCTGCCGAGGTCGAAGTTATTCCTCGCGTTCACGGTTCAGCGATCTTCGAACGTGGCGAGACACAGATTCTTGGAATCACAACACTTAACATGCTCAAGATGGAGCAGCAGTTAGATACGTTGAATCCTGAAAATCACAAGCGTTACATGCACAACTACAACTTCCCACCATATTCAACTGGTGAGACCGGTCGTGTTGGTACACCTAAGCGCCGCGAAATCGGCCACGGTGCACTCGCTGAGCGCGCATTGATTCCAGTTCTTCCAACACGCGAAGAGTTCCCTTACGCAATCCGTCAGGTCTCTGAAGCACTTGGTTCAAATGGTTCAACTTCAATGGGCTCTGTTTGTGCATCAACTCTTGCGTTGTATAACGCAGGTGTTCCATTGCGCGCACCAGTTGCTGGTATTGCAATGGGTCTAATCTCTGACACTGTCGATGGCAAGGTCGAGTACGTTGCCCTGACCGATATTCTCGGTGCAGAAGATGCCTTCGGCGATATGGACTTCAAAGTTGCCGGAACAAAGGATTTTGTTACGGCTTTGCAGCTAGATACTAAGCTCGATGGAATCCCAGCATCTGTTCTTGCTGGTGCGCTTCTTCAAGCTAAGGAAGCCCGCCTTGCAATCCTTGATGTAATGAATGAAGCAATCGATGGCCCAGATGAAATGAGCCCGTTTGCTCCACGTATTATCTCAGTCAAGATTCCAGTAGATCAGATCGGTGCAGTAATCGGGCCTAAGGGCAAGATTATTAATCAGATCCAAGATGAAACTGGCGCAGATATTTCTATCGAAGATGATGGAACGATCTACATCGGCGCAGTAGATGGCCCATCGGCTGAAGCTGCACGCGCACAGATCAATGCAATCGCTAACCCACAGATGCCAGAAGTTGGCGAGCGTTACTTAGGTACCGTTGTGAAGCTTGCAGCATTTGGCGCATTTATCTCATTGATGCCAGGTAAAGATGGCCTTCTACATGTATCTCAGATTCGCAAGATGCATGGCGGAAAGCGCATTGAAAACTTGGAAGAGGTCATGAAGGTTGGCGACAAGATCCAAGTTGAAATCGGCGAGATTGATCCAAAGGGCAAGTTATCTTTGGTACCAGTCCTTGAAGATGGAACAACTGGTTCTGCCGAATAAATGACAGTACGTCGCACAGTATTACCTAGCGGTCTGCGTATCGTTACTGAAGAGGTCTCTTCGATACGCAGCGCCGCGATTGGTATCTGGGTAAATGTTGGTTCAAGGGACGAGACCCCGGCAGTTGCTGGGGCTTCGCACTTTCTCGAGCATTTATTGTTTAAAGGAACTACCAGACGCACAGCGCTAGAGATTTCATCATCTATCGAATCCGTTGGCGGAGAGATGAATGCCTTCACATCTAAGGAGTACACCTGCTTCTATGCACGTGTAATCGATACTGATTTGCCAATGGCAATCGATGTCATCTCGGATTTAATTACATCATCGGTTGTAACGGCCCTTGATGTAGATGCCGAGCGTAAAGTCGTCCTAGAAGAGATCGCAATGCGCGATGACGATCCAAGTGATTTGGTCCATGATCTATATGCCGAGACGTATTACGGTGACACACAATTAGGGCGCCCAATTCTTGGCACAATCGAATCGATTAATAATATGTCGCGCAAGAGTGTCTTTAACTATTACAAGAAGCGTTACCTTCCACAGGATTTAGTTGTCGCAGTTGCCGGCAACATCAAACATAAAAAAGTTGTTGAAATGGTAGAGGCTGCACTATCTATCGATGGTTTTCTCGATGTCACAGGTGCACCGGTTATTCGCGCTAATACAACTGTTAAGAAGAGCCCACAGAAGGCTGTTGGCTTAATTTCACGCACAACTGAGCAGGCGCATATGTTTTACGGCATGGAGGGCGTTGCCCGTCATGATGATCGCCGCTTTGCCATGGGAATTTTGGCATCGGCTCTGGGCGGTGGAATGTCATCTCGCCTATTCCAGGAGATTCGCGAAAAACGCGGCCTTGCATACTCGGTCTATGCCTATGCTCAACAGTTTGCAGGAAGTGGTCAGATAGGTTTTTACGCTGGATGTAAACCCTCGAAAGCTCTGGAAGTTTTGGAGATCATCCGCGAAGTTTTAGCCGATGTGGCCGATAATGGAATGAGCCATGAGGAGATAGAGCGCGCAAAGGGCGCAGTCCGCGGCTCTTTAGTGTTGAGCCAGGAGGATTCAGGTTCACGAATGAGTCGTATCGGTAAAAATGAGATTGTTTACGGTCATGTTATGGGATTCGATGGAATATTGAAGGCGGTTTCACAAGTTAACGAGACGGACATTCGCGAAATTGCCAGCGCCTTTCTGACCAAAACGCCTACGCTTGCACTTGTCGGTCCATTTAAAAGTAGCGCTAAGTTTGAGAAGGTATTGAGATGATAAACGTTGCAGTACTAGGTGCAAAAGGGCGCATGGGCGCCGAGGTTGTAAAAGCCGTTGAGTCCGATCCAGGGATGTCACTTATCGCAGCCCTTGATTTGGGTGATTCTTTAGAGCAACTTATTGGCTCTGGAACTCAGGTTGTTGTTGACTTCACCACTCCAGATAGCGTTATGGCTAACTTAGATTTCCTCGTTAACAATGGAATCAATGTTGTAGTTGGTACAACGGGTTTTAATGCTGCCAAACTTGCTACCTTAGAAAACTTATTAAGTAAGAATCCATCGGTCGGAGTACTAGTTGCCCCTAACTTTGCAATTGGCGCAGTGTTGATGATGGAGTTCGCCGCTAAAGCAGCGCGCTACTTTGAATCAGCGGAAATAATTGAGCTTCACCACCCAGACAAGATCGATGCCCCTAGTGGCACCGCGGCGCGCACTGCAGAGTTAATGAGCGATGCACGTAAGGGTGCAGGATTAAGCGCCATGCCCGATGCCACAACAACTGCACTCGATGGCGCCCGAGGTTCAAAAGTTGGCGATATTCCTATTCACTCTGTTCGCGCACGGGGCTTAGTCGCTCATCAAGAGGTTCTCTTTGGTGGATTAGGTGAGACGTTGACGATTCGTCACGACTCAATAGACCGTGTGGGATTTATGGCCGGAGTACTACTTGGAATTCGTTCAATCATTTCGAAACCGGGGCTAACTCATGGCCTCGATAAATTCATGTAAAGGAAGAGATCAATTGCCGAATAAAAAGATCACAATGTACAGCGCTGACTGGTGCGGGGATTGCCGACGCTCAAAGCGTTTGATGGACGAACTCAATGTTGCCTACACAATTATCGATGTCGAAAATGACACTGCAGCTGCCGAGAAAGTTCGAGAGATTAATGGCGGAGCTCAATCAATTCCGGTTATTGTTTTCGCTGATGGCACTCATATGACGGAGCCTTCAGACATTGCTCTTAAGTCGAAACTAAGCTCGTTAGGCTTAATTTAAAGCCAGTTGTAGATGGCTGCTGAAGTAATAGCCGCCGATAAAACTACAACTGGAAACGGTGCCTTTAAGAGAAGTGCAATAACAGCAACGCTCACACCGGCAAGTCGGTGATCGATCATGAGTTTACTTTTTTCGGTAAATGTCTGCACTGCAACGAGAGCGCTGAGTAATGCAATTGGAATAAGTGCGTTAATTCGTTGAATCTTCGGATGTTCCAACCAATGTTGGGGTATTGAGTGGCCTGAATATTTAAGGGCAAAAGCGATAACACTCGTACCTAATGTGGCAATCCAAAAGGCGTTCATCTGCGAAGCCCAACTGCAATAGCAATGAAGGCAGTCGCAATTATCGGTAAACCCGCGGGCAAAATCGGAGTCATCGCTATTGCGAATAAGACTGAGGTTATTGCGAGGGCGCGATCTCGATTACTTTCTAACCGCGGCCACACCAATCCTAAGAAGGCCGCAGGAACAGCTGAGTCCAGACCCCATGCGCGAGTATCACCCATGGCCTGGGCGCCGAGTGCGCCAAGTAGAGTAAAGAGATTCCAAAAAACAAATACACCAATGCCTGTTAACCAGAAGCCTTGTTTCATCGCTTCGTGATCGCGTTTTTCAGCACCCAATGCAACGGCCGTTGATTCATCAATTGTTATATGTGCAGCGACTATGCGCTTGACACCTTTAACCCTTAAGCGAGGGGCCATGATGACGCCATATAAACCATTGCGCACTCCGAGTAGAGAAGCAGTCGCAATTGCGCTAATGGCGCTTCCTCCAGCGCCCAGCACGCCGACAACTGCAAATTGGGATGCACCTGAAAATGTTAGAAGAGATAAGAGGCAGCTCTGCATAACTGAAAAACCATTTGCAACCGAGGCGGCACCAAAGGCGATTCCATAGGCCCCAACAGTGAGGGAGACGCTCAAGGAATCGCGGACTGTGATGGCTTCAACTCTGGACACGCGGACAGTCTGCCTTAGAAATCCAAAGCCACCAAGGCGGACGAGGATAGGGTCACGCTATGGCTGAAGAGATTATTTACCGCGACGATATGACAGTAGAGCTAGTTAAAGCTAGTGCCAGCGATGCCGATGTTATCTGGGCGGCGCGTGTGTCAACGGCCGGAGAGCAGTCGATGGAGGAGATCGGCGAGGATCCAGCGAAATCTGCCGGCTTAATTAACTATTTAGCACGGGAGCGCCATGGCTCACCATTTGAACATACATCGATGACCTTTTTTGTATCGGCGCCAATATTTGTTTTTCGTGAATTCATGCGCCACCGCATCGCCTCATACAACGAAGAGAGCGGTCGCTACCGCGAATTAAAGCCCGTCTTTTATATCCCCTCCAATGAGCGCAAACTATTGCAAGTTGGAAAGACTGGCGCATATACATTTGAAGATGGCACTAAAGAGCAGTATGAATTATCGATTAATGCGATGAAAGCTGCATATGTAGTCGCATACGAGAGTTATCAAAAAATGCTTGATGCCGGTATCGCCCGTGAAGTTGCACGCGTAGTTTTGCCCGTTGCAACGTACTCGTCCATGTATGTGACCATGAATGCGCGCGCACTCATGAACTTTTTATCGCTTCGTACATCACGTGAGGGCTCGCACTTTCCTAGCTATCCGCAGCGCGAAATTGAGATGGTGGCTGAGAAAATGGAGGCGGAATTCGCGAAATTAATGCCGCTTACCTACGGCGCATTCGAAAAATCTGGACGTATCGCCCCTTAAAACGAGTAGAGTTAGACGCATGAGTACACCAGCGCCTTTTGGTCGAATGTTGACCGCGATGGTCACTCCCTTTAATAAAGATGGCAGTATTGATTGGGATGGCGTAGAAAAGATTGCCGACCATTTAGTTAATACTGGTCACGATGGAATCGTAGTCAATGGAACAACCGGCGAGGCACCTACGACCAAATCCTCTGAAAAAGAAGAGATCATTAAAGTTGTAAAGAGAACTGTTGGTTCAAAGATTAAAGTTGTCTCTGGTGCTGGCGATAATGAAACAGACTATTCAATTAACCAAGCTAAACGATCTGAAGCTGCCGGTGCCGATGGCATCTTGGTGGTTACTCCGTATTACAACAAGCCTCCGCAGGCGGGAATTAAAGCTCACTTCTTAGCAATGGCAAATGCCACGGGCTTGCCGATGATGTTGTATGACATTCCAGGTCGTACCGGAGTTGAAATTGAGTCTGACACAATTGTCGAACTCTTCGAACATCCATCAATCGTTGCGCTCAAAGATGCTAAAGGAAACGTTGCAGCCACTTCTTGGGTCATCAAACGATGTGGAATTCCAGTTTATTCCGGAGATGACATTTTGAATTTGCCGCTTCTTTCAGTTGGAGCAGTTGGTTTTGTATCGGTATGCGGGCACACCGTTGGCAGCGATTTAAAGGCGATGCTCAACGCCTGGTTTGATGGCAACCCCACTCGTGCACTCGAGATTCACCAGAAACTACTTCCAATATTTACTGGAACTTTCCGTACGCAAGGAGCAATTCTGAGCAAAGCGGCATTGACTCTGATGGGTCTGCCCGGTGGCCACACGCGTCTTCCATTAGTCGATGCAACCGATGCGCAGATTGCGCAGTTGCGCGAAGATCTTCGCGCCGGCGGCGTTTCCGTATAAATAATGAATCATCCACATCCAGATTTAGGTTTACCCTCCAAGCTAGTAAATGGGGGCTTGCGCATTGTGGCCCTAGGCGGCTTAGCTGAAATCGGTCGCAATATGACGGTATTTGAAACCAAAGGCAAACTATTAATCGTTGATTGCGGCGTACTATTTCCTGAAGATACACAGCCAGGCATTGATTTAATTTTGCCTGATTTTTCTTACATTCGAGATCGCCTAGACGATGTTGTTGGCTTAGTACTTACTCATGGACATGAAGATCACATAGGCGCCGTACCTTATTTATTGCGCGAGCGCGGAGATATTGCAATCTATGGATCTGCCCTGACCTTAGCCCTGATTACTGCGAAGTTAAAAGAGCATCGCATTACCCCACTCACTCGCGAAGTTCGTGAAGGTGGACATGAAGATGTGGGTCCATTTGCACTTGAATTTGTTGCAGTTAATCACTCAATCCCAGATGCGCTGGCAGTTGTTATTAATACTGACGCAGGACGGATTTTGCACACGGGTGATTTTAAGATGGATCAACTCCCATTAGATGGTCGCATAACCGATCTTCGTACTTTCGCGCGCTTAGGCGAAGAGGGTGTCGACATATTTATGGTCGACTCAACAAACGCCGATGTTCCTGGTTTTACACCTTCAGAGCGCGAAATCATGCCAGCTCTTAACCGCGTTATTGCATCCACCAAGCGCAGAGTTATCGTTGCCTCCTTTTCATCCCATGTGCACCGCGTACAACAGGTCATCGATATCGCCGCGATGCACGGGCGCAAAGTTGTCTTTATTGGACGTTCGATGGTGCGTAACATGAAGATTGCGCAAGACATGGGTTACTTAACTATTCCAGTTGGAGTCCTTATCGATGTGAAAGAGCTCGATTCTTTCGACGATAACGTTGTTTTAATCTGTACCGGTTCCCAAGGTGAACCCATGGCAGCTTTGGCGCGCATGGCCAATGGCGATCACCAAATCCGAGTTGGCGAAGGTGACACTGTGATTTTGGCATCGTCGCTCATACCAGGCAATGAAAACTCAGTATTTAGAATTATCAACGAGTTAACACGCTTTGGTGCCAAGGTTGTACATAAAGCAAATGCAATGGTCCATGTATCCGGACATGCTGCAGCTGGTGAGCTTTTATACTGTTACAACATCGTTAAACCAAAGTATGTTTTGCCAGTCCACGGTGAATGGCGGCACTTAAAAGCAAATGCCGAACTTGCGATGCAAGCGGGATTGCCTCGAGCCAATGCACTCATCATTGAAAATGGCGTAGTCGTCGATTTAGTAGACCATGAGGCCTCTGTGGTTGGGGCTGTTCCTTGCGGCTTTGTCTATGTAGACGGTCAGAGTATCGGCGACATAACCGAGACATCACTAAAAGATCGACGCATCTTGGGTGAAGAGGGATTCATCTCAGTAATTGTTGTTATTGATTCTCAGAGTGGAAAAATCGTTGCCGGTCCAGATATTCATGCTCGCGGTTTTAACGAAGATATGGCGCTCTTTGATGATGTTAAATTAAAGATCGAGAAAGCTTTAGCGGCTGCAGTTATCGATGGAATAAACGGTACGCATCAACTATCACAGATTGTGCGCAAGACAGTTGGTGGTTGGGTTGGCGGAGAGCATCGTAGAAAGCCAATGATAATCCCAGTTGTTATTGAGGTTTAATCCTTATTGATCTCTTGTCGCGGCGAGCCTAGCCAGTTCAAAATTGCTCACCCTTTAAGATTGCCAGTGTGGCCAAACGTAAAAAAGCTCAATCCAAGACTGGTGCTGTAGGCGGCGCACTGGGTCGTGGGTTAGCGGCAATCTGGCGTTTTATTGCCAAAGCCCTAGGAAGCAGCGTTCGATTCCTTGCTCGGGGCGCTCGTGATTTAGATCCAGCACACCAGCGCGATGGAATTGCATTTTTCATTTTAATTTTAGCTCTCATTGCAACTGCAGGTACTTGGTTTCATGCCGACAATATTGTAAGTCGCGGGGTTTATTCGCTCATGTATGGAGCCTTTGGTCGAATAGGTTTTGTTGCACCTATCGCCTTAATTTACTTTGCCTTTAAATTATTTAGAACACCAGAGGATAAGAAAGCAATCGGACGAATTATTGTCGGCACGATTGCCCTCCTTTTATCATCGACCGGCCTTGCACATTTATTGAACGGTTCAGTAGGCACCGGTGCAACATCGATGCGACATGGTGGTGGTTGGGTTGGTTACGGAGTAACGACACCTTTGGTTGCGGCAATGACCTCAGTACTCACATACCCCGTGCTTGTGATTGTTTTCATTTTCGGACTCTTGGTTGTAACGGCAACACCAGTTAGCGATGTATTTGCTCGCATTGGGATTACCTCAACATGGTTATGGTCAAAACGCCCAGAGCGCAAAATAAAAGAAGAGCCATTTGAAGTTACAGATACTCCACCATTTGAAACGCCCATCGTTGCGGCCTGGAATGATCCCAATGAGGTTGAGGACGAAGAGTTAGATGAAGAGTCATTTGATGAAGAGTTCACTGTGCCTATTCCAGTTTCGCCAATTGCGGCTCAAAACCCTAAGCGACCCGAACAACTCTTATTGACGGCAGATAGTACATACGAACTGCCTCCGGCCGATTTGTTGCGAGCTGGTCCGCCAGCAAAAGCGAAGAGCAAAGCCAATGAGACCGTCGTTGCGGCGTTGACAGAAGTATTTTTACAGTTTGAAATTGATGCCCAAGTTACCGGCTTCATGCGTGGTCCAACGGTTACTCGCTATGAAATTGAACTTGGTAACGCGGTAAAAGTTGAACGAATCACCGCCCTTGCGAAAAATATTTCATATGCGGTGGCAAGTGGTGATGTCAGAATTCTTTCTCCTATTCCAGGAAAGTCAGCGGTAGGTATTGAGATTCCTAACGCCGATCGTGAAATCGTTGCATTAGGCGATGTACTTCGGTCATCTGTTGCCGGCCAAGATCATCATCCAATGTTGGTGGCTCTGGGTAAGGATGTTGAAGGTAATTTCATATGTGCAAACTTAGCCAAGATGCCACACCTACTTGTTGCAGGTGCAACGGGCGCTGGAAAATCCTCGATGATCAACGCCATGATCATTTCGATTTTGGCCCGCTCAACTCCTGATGATGTTCGGCTAGTTTTAATCGACCCTAAACGCGTAGAACTCACGGCCTATGAAGGAATTCCTCATTTAATCACTCCCATTATTACTAGTCCTAAAAAGGCTGCCGATGCGCTTACCTGGGTGGTTCGTGAAATGGATCTTCGCTATGAAGATCTCTCAACCTTTGGTTTTAGACATATCGACGATTTTAATAAGGCGGTCCGTGCCGGAAAAGTTATTCCACCCGAAGGAAGCGATCGCACAGTTGAGCCTTATCCATATCTGCTTGTAATTATCGATGAGCTCGCAGACTTAATGATGGTTGCAGCTAAAGAGGTAGAAGAGTCGGTTGTAAGAATTACTCAGTTGGCACGCTCTGCTGGAATTCACTTGGTGCTTGCAACACAGCGCCCATCTGTCGATGTTGTCACTGGTCTGATAAAGGCAAACGTTCCATCGCGCCTTTCATTTGCGACCAGCTCATTAGCCGATAGCCGAGTTATTTTAGATACACCTGGTGCAGAAAAACTTGTCGGACAGGGGGATGCGCTCTTTATTCCAATGGGTGCATCTCGCGCGGTACGTATTCAAGGCGCCTATGTTTCAGAGCGAGAGATTGAGGCAGTTACAAATCACGTCAGGAAACAGCTCAAGCCTAGATATCGCGACGATGTGACAGCTCCCATGAGCCATCCAAAGATGGTCGATAAAGAGATCGGAGATGATTTAGATATTCTCTGCCAGGCAGTCGAACTCGTTGTTGGAACACAGTTTGGCTCAACCTCGATGTTGCAGCGAAAACTACGCATCGGTTTTGCTAAAGCTGGTCGCTTAATGGATCTCATGGAGTCTCGTGGAATCGTTGGTCCATCTGAGGGCTCTAAAGCCCGTACCGTGATGGTCAAATCAGATGAGCTTGATTCTGTTCTAGCAACTCTGAGGGAGTACTAGCACTCACGTTCAGCCTCACGAATTCGTTAGGAATTAACCCCTCGTTCTCACACCTAGACCTACCATCAAGGAGCTTCACGTTCTAGGATTGAGAACTATTCCCTGACACATTTAGGATATTTCATGACTCTCGGTTCATTGATAGTTAAGGCGCGCGAAGGCTCCTCACTGTCAATTGAGGAGTTAGCAGAAGCTACCAGCATTCGCCCAACTCTTCTTCGCGAAATTGAATCAAATGATTTTTCACATTGCGGTGGACAGACATATGCCCGTGGACATATTCGAAATATAGCTAAACGTTTAGATGCCGATGAAGCAGAGTTCCTTAGAATGTATGAAGAGGAACAGTCAATCGAGAAGCGGACAATGCACGATCTTCTCGTTGAAAATAATGTTATGCGCAAGCCTTCAGCCAAGCGAAAAGTATCCTGGAAATCCTTAGTGGTGATCTCCGTCGCCTGTCTTGGCATAGCAGGGGTAGCGCAGATTGTTGTTTCAAATATTTCAACAGTTCAAAATACCGGAGTTGAAATCGCCTCAGCCGCTGAGACAGCTTCTCCTCAACCCACAGCGAGCGCCTCAGTAAGTGCCAGTGCAACGCCCACGCCATCAGAACAAAGCTCATTTTCCACCGGCACGGGTGTTAAAGTCGTCATAAATGCAGCTCGCGCCAAGAGCTGGATATTTGTCTCCGATGCAGCCGGACGCACTCTCTTTAGTGGGCAGATGTCTATGGGCGCCTCCCAGGTATTTACATCAGATAATCGGCTTGATCTCAAAGTCGGAAATGCTGGGGGAGTCGACTTGGAAGTTAACGGCAAGAAGTTACCAGCGATCGGCCCCAATGGCGCCGTAGTTAGCGTGTCGTACGGAGCCAATTCATAATCCGATAAGATTCGCCCAATGAAACGCACCGTAGCAGTTGTCACTCTGGGGTGCTCACGAAATGAAGTCGACTCTGAGGAGTTAGCTGGCCGCTTGGCGGCCGACGGTTGGATATTGGTTGATGATGTTGAATCGGCCGAAGTTGCACTTGTTAATACATGCGGATTTATTGAATCGGCAAAGAAAGATTCTATCGATGCGCTATTAGAGGCCAACTCCTTAAAGGGTCACGGAACAACCCGTGCAGTAGTAGCCGTGGGATGCATGGCCGAGCGCTATGGGCAAGAGTTAGCTAACGCGCTGCCCGAGGCCGATGCGATCTTAGGTTTTGATGACTACAAAGATATTTCAGCACGCTTGCAATCCATCGTTGCCGGAAACAAACATGTTCCCCATACCCCCCGAGATCGACGAGCGCTATTGCCAATCGCCCCGGCCGATCGCGCAGATACGCGCCCGGCAGAGGAGTTCACGCGTAAGAGATTGGGCACGGCGCCGTGGGCGCCGTTAAAGATTGCATCTGGCTGCGATCGCCGTTGCTCCTTCTGCGCGATCCCATATTTTCGTGGCTCATTTGTCTCAAGGCGTCCCCACGAGATCATGGATGAGGCGCGCTGGTTGGTTGCCAATGGAGTAACTGAACTATTTCTTGTAAGCGAGAATACGACTTCGTATGGAAAAGATTTAGGTGACTTGCAGTTAATGGAGAAGATTCTCCCGGAGATTGCAGCCATTGAAGGCGTCGAGCGCGTGCGTCTATCGTATTTGCAGCCAGCTGAGATGCGGCCGACATTGATTCAAGCGATGATTGCGACGCCAAAGACAGTCCCATATTTTGATCTCTCTTTCCAACACACCAGTCCGACCGTCTTACGTCGTATGCGTAGATTCGGTGACAATGAAAAATTCTTACATCTCATAAATCAAATACGCGTTCTCGCACCTGAAGCCGGAATTAGATCTAACTTCATCGTCGGATTCCCGGGGGAGACGCAAGAGGACTTTGATGAGCTTGCAACTTTTATCACGCAAGCGAAGTTAGATGCCGTTGGCGTCTTTGGCTATTCCGATGAGGACAATACCGAAGCGCTCAATATCGCCGACAAGATTGATGCCGATGTTATTGCCCAGCGCTTAGAGACGTTATCATCGTTGGCCGATGAGATGGTTACTAATCGTGCGGCCGCGCGGATTGGCGAAAATGTACGTGTTCTTATTGAGGATTCTGAGCTTCAAGAGGGTCGTGCTGGCCATCAAGGCCCAGAAGTTGATGGATCTACGACGTTTATCGGAACAGATTTTAAAGTGGGGCAGTATGTTGATGCAGTGGTGATTGATTCAATGGGGGCAGATTTAGTGGCAGAGGCGCTATGAAGCTCCCCGGATTTATAACTCCTAACTTTATTACCATTGCTCGCCTCGTCTTTGTTCCAGTTGGCGCTTATACGTTATTTAAGAATGGTGGCAATGACCCCACCTGGCAGTACATCTCATGGCTAGTTTTCTTTCTCTTAGGACTTTCAGATATCGCAGATGGCAATTTGGCGCGCAGCAGAAATACGATTACAGAGCTCGGAAAATTCTTAGATCCCGTTGCCGACAAAGTGATGATCGGCACCGCGATGATTTCGCTTTCGATTCTCAATCGCCTACCCTGGTGGATCACTATCGTTATTTTGGTACGCGAAGTTGGAATTACGCTCTTTCGCCTCTCGATTATTAAGCGCGGAGTCATTGCAGCCAATAAGGGTGGCAAGATTAAATCGACTTTTCAGAACTTTGGCGTTGGCTTCTATGTTTTGCCCTTGAGTTCGAACCTCTACTGGTTCCGCGATGGCTTTATGGCTATCGCCGTCGTACTTACTATCGCAACCGGCTTTTACTATGTACAGTCGGCTTTCACATCGAGTAAGTAGGTAGGCATGCCGAATTCACCACACATCACTGAGTTGGCAAGTGAGATTATTGATGCACTACGTCAGCGCAATGAAACCTTTAGCACCGCTGAATCTTTAACAGCGGGTGCATTGAGTTCGGCAATTGTCAGAATCCCTGGAGCCTCGGATGTCTTTGCCGGTGGGATCACGGCATATAGTGATGAAGTAAAAGCCTCACACCTATTTGTTGACCCACAGCTCATTGCCGAGCACACATCGATTAGCCAAGAGGTGGCTATCGCAATGGCACAAGGAGCGATGCGATCATTTGGAACAACGTGGGGGATTGCTACAACTGGAGTCGCCGGACCGAATCCCGTCGGCTCTCATCCAGTTGGGAGCGTTTGGGTAGCAATTCAAGGCCCGGTATCTGAGTGCATCGAGCTTTCACTATCTGGAGAGCGTGAAACTATACGAAACGCTGTTACAGCCAGCGCAATTGCGACATTTGCGCGTATCCTTAGACATCGAAGTTAAGGGAAGGGCAGGTATGAGCGTGGTTCTAGTACGCGAGGCCGTTGGTCTTACCCTTCGCGCTGCCCGCACATCGCAGGGTCGAACTCTGCGCGATGTTGCACGCGCAGCCCGCGTATCTCTTGGCTACTTATCAGAGGTTGAACGCGGTCAGAAAGAGGCATCTTCTGAACTTCTTAATGCAATCTGCGCAGCCCTTGGTCTCTCACTCTCTGGAGTGTTTAGCGATGTATCAATAGAGTTAGCAACCCATGAGAGCGTAACTCTTACCGTTGTCGATGCCGCTTAATAAGTACGCACCACAAGCAAGCACACACCGCCGCACACAAAGTGCAATTCTCAGTGGCACAAAAAATCTTATTGCAACCGTTGGTCTAGCTAAAATGTCGATGATAGAGATTGCAGATACATCTGAAGTCTCTCGTGCGACGCTCTATAACCACTTTCGCGATAAAGATAGTGTTATCGCCGCCCTCTGTGAATCTGAGTGCGCACGCTTGATTGCAATCGCACAAAGCGCACCGAATGCAACTGATGCCTTAGAACTTCTCTCAATTCAAATCTCAACTGATGCCGCACTTGCACACATGCGAGTACATGATCCGGCACCACTGACATTAGCTCTGGCAGCAACGAATTCTCCGTTATGGGCAAGCATTGCCGATGCACTAGCGGTAATTACCGGCAGTCAAGTATTAGCCGATTGTGCACTTCGCTGGTTAATCGGTCAGGCACTTCAGCCGTTAACACCTCACGAATCGCGCCTACAAGCTGAACTGCTTATTTCCCGTGCGAATATCTGATTTACGTGAGCGCTTAACGCTCTCTTTCGGCGTTGGTTCGCACTTCCCAGCAGATATTGCGATCTCAGAGCTTGGAAGTCGAAGTGTTAATGAGGCTCTAGCCTTTGGGTTTGAAGCCGATGAAGTCTGGAAGGCAGTCTGCAAAGAGCATCCTAAAGAGACAGAGAAATATAAATATTAATTATGAAATTACTTTCAACTCTGACTGAAACAAATTCTACGCATCCGCCATTAGTTTTAATTCATGGACTTGGCTCGGCGGCAACTGCCTTTAAACCAATTGTTTCAGCGCTCTCAAACTCCTTTCGCGTTATCTCAATAGATTTACCAGGACACGGTAAAAGCCCATATAAGGCTGGCCAGAAAATGGAGCCAAAGGCGCTAGGGAGCGCAATATTTGAAAGTATTAAGAGTGAGTATGGAATCGATAGTTTTCACGTTGTCGGTAACTCTCTGGGTGGTTGGATCGCACTTGAAATGGCGGCCGATCAGCCAGATCGCATCATGAGTCTTACCGGACTTGCTCCAGCTGGGCTCTGGTTGCAGCCAGCCTCTGGTCGATTGCCTAGCGAGGCCCGCTCATATTATTTAGCTAAAGCATTGAAACCATTTCTTACAGTTGGGTTGAAGTCGAAGGTGATGCGCTCGATTGGCTTTGCAAAAGTAAGTCCCATGTGGGAAGAGCTCAGTTATGAAACCTGTTTTGATGCAAGCATTGCGATGGCTAACTGCAGTGGATATTTTCCGGCCTGGGATGGAATGCTCACTCGACGCTTCGAGGCACATGTTCGGCAATCAGTGCCAGTAACTATTCTCTTTGGCGATAGCGATAACACGCTGCCATATCCGATCTCACAGGAGCGTTCATTAGCGCCGGCCCATGCTTCGTGGTTAGTTATTGATAACTGCGGTCATGCACCTATGTGGGATCACCCTGATTTGGTCGTAAAGATTATCAAGCAGGCTTTAGTTAGCTGATCGCAGTTCGCGCATCCACAAAGGCATCAACGCATTTGTGAATCTCATCCTTTGTATGGGTTGCACTAAGTTGAATTCGGATGCGGGCCTTGCCCATTGGGACCACCGGGTATGAAAATGCAACTGCGTAGATTCCGCGATCAAATAAGGCTTTAGCCATTGCAACGGCGACATGCTCATCGCTAAACATGACCGGGACAATCGCGTGATGACCCGGCAGCAGATCAAAGCCATTCTCAATCATTAACGTGCGAAATAGTGCGGCATTTTCCATAGTCTTAATTGCAAGCTCAGGATGGGCACTGATCAAATCCAGGGCAGCGATAGTTCCAGCGACAACTGAGGGAGGCACTGAGTTTGAAAATAGATAGGGGCGTGCTTTCTGGCGCAACATCTCAACAATTACTGGATGCCGAGAACTGATATAGCCTCCCGAGGCGCCACCTAATGCCTTGCCCAACGTTCCAGAGAGAATATCGACGCGATCGCTGACGCCACAATGTTGCGGCGTTCCAGCGCCAGTGCTTCCGATAAAGCCGCTCGCGTGTGAATCATCAACCATGACGAGAGCACCATATTTTTCCGCTAAATCACAAATACCTTCTAGGGGAGCTAGATAACCATCCATAGAAAAAACGCCATCAGTGACAATGAGAATATTCGCAGATCCTGCAGCGGCTTTGAGTTGTAATTCTAGATCGGCTAGATCGCGGTTTTGATAGCGAAATCTCTTGGCTTTGCATAAACGAATGCCATCGATAATTGAGGCGTGGTTGAGTGAGTCAGAGATAATGGCATCGTTTTCATCCAAGAGAGCCTCAAAGACGCCTCCATTTGCATCAAAGCAGGATGGAAAGAGAATCGTCGCCTTGGTTAAGAGAAAGGCGGAGAGTTTTTCCTCAAGCGTTATGTGTTGCACTTGTGTGCCCGCGATAAAGCGAACGCTAGCCATTCCAAAACCATAGGTATCTAATGCGCTCTTTGCAGCTGCAATGACATCCTTGTTATTTGCAAGTCCTAAGTAGTTATTGGAGCAGAAATTAAGAAGCTCTTTGCCATTGGCACTTACCTCAACGCGTTGAGGTCCAGCAAGGGGACGCTCACTCTTTAAAAGTCCAGCAGAATCAAGAGCCTCCAACTTTGCTGTAAGCCCGTTGATGAACTTCTCTACAGATGAAATCAGTTGCTCCAATCTAAAATTATTTTGCCACAGTCACCTGAGCGGGCGAGGGCGAAAGCCTCTTCCCACTGCTCGGCTGGAAATCTATGGGTTATTACGGGGGAAACATCTAGACCTTTTTGAACCATAGAGTTCATGGAGTACCAGGTTTCGTACATCTCTCTGCCATAAATTCCTTTAATCGTAATCATGTGGGTTACAACCTTCGCCCAATCAAAGGAAATAGGTTCAGCCGGTAGACCAAGGGCTGCGATTCGTGCGCCATGACCAACATTTGCCAGAATCATCGGCATAGCTGATTTATGCCCGCTCATTTCAAAGGCGACGTCAAAGCCCTCCTTCATACCGAGTTTCTTCATTGTTGTAGAAACATCATCCGTTGAAATATTTATGGCAGCATCGACACCCATCGCGCGAGCTAAATCAAGTCGGTATTCATTGACATCGGTAATTACAACAAATCTGGCACCAACAAAACGGGCAATGGCAGCGGCCATTAAGCCAATGGGACCGGCGCCAGTAATTAATACATCTTCGCCAACGACTGGAAAACTAAGAGCGGTATGAACGGCATTTCCAAGTGGGTCAAAGACTGAGGCTAAATCTAAATCTATTCCTTCCGGGTGCAGCCAGACATTGCTTTCAGGAATGACAACGAATTCGGCGAAGGCACCATCGCGATGTACTCCAACGCCAATCGTGTTCATGCATAAATGTCGACGCCCTGCACGACAGTTGCGGCAGAGACCGCAGACGATATGACCTTCACCTGAGACAAGGTCTCCAACTTTAAAATTAGTTACGTCAGAACCAATTTCACTAACGCGCCCCACGAACTCGTGGCCTGGAATAAAAGGGGGATGTAAATTCGTATCGGCCCACGAATCCCAGCTCTCAATATGTAGATCGGTCCCACAGATACCAGTTTTAAGAACTTTTACCTTTACATCGCGCTCACCGGTGACTGGTTCGGGCACTTCCCGCAACTCTAGGCCCGGCCCGCGCTGTGCCTTATAGAGAGCTCTCATGGCGCAAGACCCTTCCTTAGTTAAGTCCTAAGGCTACCCACTTCTAGGACCCAGGGGCTAATTTCGGTCGGTGTAATGAGTTCGCAATGATAGGCGGCCGAAATAACGGTATGTAATTCCTGCGGATTAGTAGGGATTGATTTACTTTGTAAGAGCAATCGAGTTACTTCGCCGCGAGTTTTCTTCGACATATGGGTGATGACCTTCTTAACACCGTCAACTTGCGTAAAGACCCTGATCTCTACTGTTTTATTGAGCGGGGGAGTCCAGACACCTTTGTAGGTCGATGAGCGGCAGTCGATTATTAACTCAGTTTCAATAGACTCTAAAAGCCTTGTAATCTCGCCACGCATAGCAGCGATATTGATTTTTTGCTTATAGGGCTCGATCTCATCTAGTGGCTTTAGGACGCCGTATTTGGCAGAGATAATCGCGATAAATTTCTGCCCGCGTGATTGGCTCGACTTATTCAGGCTCTGCCAATCAATCGCCTTATAAAGAACCCCCGTGTAGACATCAATTGCAGCCCCTAGCTCTGTGGATTTTTTCTCACTTGGGGGGAGCAGGATTAACACTGGGTAAGTATGCCTTGTCCATCAGAAGTTTTCGCTTTTGCGAAACCAGCTTTGCTATAGTAACAATACCGCCAGTCAGACCGATGATTTATGAGAGATGAGTTGATTTCGTGCCCAAAATTATCGGAAAAGATTTTAATAGTGCAGATATCAATCTGGACAATTGGAAAGATTTTCCCTACAGCTCACATACTTTTCAAAATGTTACTGAGTTAATACCCGTAAAAATCATTGAGGGCTCGAATGACTTCGCGCTACCGGAGCAACATGACCCAACTTTTCTCTCAAAAGAGTACCGAATTGCAGAACAGATGCAGACTGGTACGGATTTTTTAAAGGAAAGTTATACGGATGCACTTTTAATTACAAAAAGTGGAACGATAGTAAACGAGTACTACGACAATGGCATGAGCTTATTTTCACCCCATCTGGCTTTCTCTGTCAGCAAGTCAATTACAGGTATTGTCGCAGGCATTGTGCTCAAGGAGTTTGGCGTTGATGCTGACTCTAAGATTTCTTCAGTTATTGATGGAACCGAGGGCGGGGCTTACGAAGAGGCAACAATCCGTAACTTGCTCGACATGACTGTTAGCGTAGATTTTGATGAAAGTTATGCAAGCAAAGAGGGCGTATATGCGCGGTATCGCCAAGCGATGTTATGGATGTCAAGGGCCGAAGATTCAGCGTACGTTAACGAGAATTTGGAGGAATTAATTCTCTCCCTCCCTAAGGGAGCGGTTGAACACAGCTTTCGATTCTCGTATATGTCTCCGAACTCCGATTTGCTCGGATTAGTTTTGCAAAGAATTTCCGGACTACAAGTACCTCAATTAATTTCACAAAAATTATGGGCCCCGGCTGGATGCCGAAGCGCTACGATAACAATCGATAGTAAGGAAATGGCGCGCACTGCCGGTGGCCTGAGCTGCTCGATCTACGATCTCGGTTTAGTGGGCGAGTTAATGCGAAATGGCGGAATCTACAATGGCGCGAGCCTGCTCGATCCAATGTGGGTCGTCGACACTTTTGCCAATGGTGATTTCCAGGCGTGGAAGCATGGTGATTTCTTTGAAAGCTTCCCCAACGGTAGCTATCGCAATCAGTGGTACTCAATAGGCGATGGTGAGCTCTGCGCCATCGGTATCCATGGCCAGTGGATTTATATCAACACCGCTAAAGAGGTAGTCATTTCAAAGTTCTCCTGCCAGCCAAAGGCCGATGATGATGAGTTAGACCGAAAGACGCTTGATTTCTTTAGGGCGGTTTCCAGCAGCCTTTAGGCAAGGCCCTTAAAACCCCGGCGACACGCTCATATTTGTCAGTGGCACCTGCTACCTTTCGAACAGGTGTTCGGTTATCCTAATGCCGTACAACCAGAGCGGTTCCACCTTCCGCGCTCGGCTTTGCCCACAACCACTGTGGCCAACGCTGAACTCCGTCGGTGGGTCTCCGTACCTTCTGGGCCAGACCCAAACGTCATACGAGACGTTCTATCGAAAGGAATGAAGTGGCTACTGAAAAAAATAATAAAGCGCAAGATGCTGCAGCAGAAAAAGCAACCACCGAACGCCAAAAGGCGCTCGAAACAGCCCTAGCCCAGATCGAACGTCAATTTGGAAAAGGCTCAGTAATGAAGATGTCCGATCGCGCGAATCAGATCGTTGAAGTAATTCCAACTGGTTCAATCGCACTCGACATCGCGCTTGGTATCGGCGGATTACCGCGCGGTCGCATCGTAGAGATCTACGGACCTGAGTCCTCTGGTAAGACAACGCTGACATTGCATGCAATTGCTAATGCACAAAAGGCCGGAGGCATCTGCGCCTTCATCGATGCAGAGCACGCATTCGATGCAGAGTATGCAAAGAAGCTCGGCGTTGATATCGATGCACTTCTTGTCTCACAGCCAGACACTGGTGAGCAGGCACTCGAGATCATGGACATGCTTATTCGCTCAGGCGCATTAGATCTTGTCGTAGTTGACTCGGTTGCAGCTCTTGTTCCACGTGCTGAAATCGAAGGCGAAATGGGTGACTCACACATGGGTCTACAGGCCCGCCTTATGTCACAGGCGTTACGTAAAATTACTGGAGCGCTTCATCAATCAAAGACAACTGCAATCTTTATTAACCAGTTGCGTGAAAAGATCGGTGTCTTCTTCGGATCTCCTGAGACAACTACCGGTGGTAAAGCGTTGAAGTTTTATGCATCCGTTCGTCTTGATATCCGTCGTATTGAAACGCTTAAAGATGGCCAAGAGGCGGTCGGTAACCGTACGCGCGTAAAGGTCGTCAAGAACAAGATGGCTCCACCATTTAAGCAGGCCGAGTTCGACATTATTTACGGCACTGGTATTTCACGTGAAGGCTCACTCATTGATATGGGTGTTGATATCGGAATCGTGAAGAAGTCCGGAGCGTGGTACACATACGAGGCCGATCAACTTGGTCAGGGTAAGGAAAATGCACGTACCTTCCTTCTCGATAACCCAGATCTCTCCAATGAGATTGAGGCCAAGATTCGCGCTCACTTTGCACCCGTTGAAGTCGATGCCGATCTCATTGCAGCTATCGATGAGGCTGCAGCAGAGGTTGATTTCTAATTAGCCTTGAATTTGCAAAGGTTGACCAGGCGGCTGATCCTTACGAAATCGCGCACACGATTGCACTCAATGCACTCGTCACGCGGGCCAAGAGTAAGGGTGAGCTCCTGGCCCATCTTAAAAAGCGCGGGATAGAGCCCGAGGTCGCACAAGCGATTATCTATCGCCTGCAAGAGGCCGGGCTGATCAATGATGCCGAGTTTGCAAAGGCGTGGACCCAGTCTCGTCATAACTCAAAAAAACTCTCCAAGCGAATAATCGCTGGCGAGCTTCGCACCAGGGGAGTGGATCAAAACTCAATCGATGAGGCACTCGATGAGATCGATGGCGAAGATGAGTATCGAATGGCTTTCTCTCTTGCAATGAAAAAATATGCAACGATGTCGCGGCTAGAGGCCGATGTACAGATTCGCCGAATTCAATCTTTGTTGCAGCGAAAAGGTTTTGGCTTTGATGTTATTGGAAGAGTTATTCGCGAGCTAGATATTCACTCAGGCGAGCAGCGGTAGCTACAACTGCAGCTGCATGAATGCGGCCGGGCTGGCGACCTAAACGCTCTATAGGGCCACTAATACTTACTGCGGCGATTACTTTCCCATTAGGAGCCTTTACTGGCGCCGACACTGAAGTAACTCCAGCTTCGCGCTCTCCAACTGATTGTGCCCATCCTCGACGTCGATCGGCAGCTAACTGAGCCGCAGTAAAGCGAGCATTAGTTAAACCGCGATGAATCTTTTCGCTATCTTCCCACGCTAATAAAATCTGAGCGGCAGATCCTGCCGACATCGTTAACGCACTTCCTACTGGAACCGAGTCGCGAAGACCTGATAAGCGCTCTGCAACTGCAACACAGATGCGTTGATCGCCCTGTCGCTTGTAAAGTTGCGCGCTCTCACCAGTTGCATCGCGCAGAGCGGCGAGGGCGGGACCAGCTGCAGCTAATAGTCGATCCTCACCAGCGGCTGCTCCTAATTCGGCGCTACGCGCACCGATTGTGAAGCGCCCAGATAGATCACGAGTTACTAAGCGGTGAAACTCAAGTGCAACTGCCAAGCGGTGGGCAGTGGGGCGGGCGATACCTGTTGCTGCAACGAGCTCAGCTAATGAATGAGGACCTGCCTCAAGAGTGCTTAAAATTGCGACGGCTTTATCTAATACGCCAACTCCGCTATTATTTCTGACCATAGAGTGATATTAGCATCCCACTATGTGATACCGCAAGAGAAGGAGCAAGAGTCGATGTCAAAAACATTAGCAGAAAAGATTTGGGCCGAGCACGTTGTTCGTGCAGTGAGCGGGGAGCCTGATCTCTTGTACATCGATCTGCATTTAATCCACGAAGTCACTAGCCCGCAGGCCTTTGATGGTCTGCGTCTGACTAATCGCCCCGTTCGCCGTCCTGATTTAACTATTGCAACTGAAGATCACAATGTGCCGACGCAAAATATCGATCTGCCAATTGCCGATCCAGTCTCAAAGCTTCAAGTAGATACGTTGCGCGCTAACTGCGCCGAATTTGGTGTTCGCATTCACTCACTTGGCGATAAAGACCAGGGAGTAGTTCACATTATTGGGCCGCAACTAGGTCTGACACAACCAGGAATGACAATTGTCTGCGGAGATTCACACACATCAACACATGGCGCTTTCGGTGCTCTTGCATTTGGCATCGGAACATCTGAAGTTGAGCATGTATTAGCAACACAGACCCTTCCGCTTGCCCGTCCTAAGACAATGGCAATTAATGTCGAAGGCTCACTAAGACCAGGTGTAACGTCTAAAGATATTATCTTGGCAATTATTGCCAAGATTGGAACTGGCGGTGGCCAGGGCTACATTATTGAATATCGCGGAAGCGCAATTCGTGCCCTGTCAATGGAGTCTCGCATGACGGTCTGCAATATGTCGATCGAAGCCGGAGCTCGTGCTGGATTAATCGCCCCTGATCAAACTACTTTTGATTACATAAAAGGCAAGCCGCATGCACCCGAAGATTTCGATGCGGCAGTGACTTACTGGAAAACGCTATTTACTGACTCTGATGCAAAATTTGATGTTGAAGTTGATTTAAATATCGATGAACTTGAAGCCTTTGTTACGTGGGGAACAAATCCGGCGCAAGGTGCCTCTCTTGATTCAAATGTTCCAAATCCTGCCGATATAAAAGACGATGAAGCGCGCGGTGCAGCCGAACGCGCACTCGTCTATATGGGTCTTACTGCTGGCACACCCCTTAAAAAGATAGCCATTGACACTGTTTTCTTGGGGTCATGCACAAATGGCCGCATTGAAGATTTACGCGCTGCTGCTGAGGTTGTGAAGGGCAAAAAGATCGCTTCAACTCTTCGTATGTTAGTTGTGCCTGGCTCGGTCAGAGTGCGGCTAGAGGCAGAGGCTGAAGGTTTGGATAAAGTATTTATTGATGCAGGTGCCGAGTGGCGAAATGCGGGATGTTCTATGTGCCTTGGAATGAACCCAGATCAATTAGCCGTTGGTGAGCGCTCTGCATCGACATCAAATAGAAACTTCGAAGGACGTCAAGGTAAAGGCGGTCGTACACACTTGGTCAGTCCATTGGTTGCCGCAGCGACAGCGCTGCGCGGAACTCTTTCATCACCGGCAGATTTGTAAGGGAGAAAAAATCATGGAAAAATTTATCAAGCACACCGGAAGCGCCGTTCCACTTCGCCGTAGCAATGTAGATACAGATCAAATAATTCCAGCCGTCTATTTAAAGCGTGTAACACGAAGCGGCTTTGAAGATGGTCTTTTTGCAGCTTGGCGCAGTGATCCCGAGTTCGTACTCAATAAAGCTGAATACAAGGCGGCAACTGTTTTAGTTGCTGGCGTTGACTTCGGTACGGGCTCATCACGTGAGCACGCAGTATGGGCCTTGCAAAACTATGGTTTCAAAGTAGTTATGTCTAGCCGCTTTGCCGATATCTTCCGCGGAAACTCACTCAAAGGTGGCCTACTTACCGTTATTTTAGATCAGGGCGATGTTGAAGCTATCTGGATCGCCATTGAGGCCGATCCAGCAACGCAGATCACCGTTGATTTAGAGACCCGCACCGTTTCTTATGGGGCAGTAACGTTGCCCTTTGCTATCGATGACTACACCCGCTGGCGTTTGATGGAGGGTTTGGATGACATCGGATTAACCATTAAAAACCGTGAATCAATCGATGTTTTCGAAAAAACTCGTTCGGCATTTAAGCCCACCACACTTCCAATTCGCGCGTAATTAATCGAAAAATAGGCGTAAATTACTGCTTTTTGCGTCGGGGTGAGCGTGAATCGAAGGAACTCTCAATGCTTAATTGAGGGTTTTCTATGCGTAAAACATGCGTTTTTTGCAAAGATTCGCGAAAATAAATATTGCGACACACCTTCATGAATAGCGCTCTCACCCCTTATATGCGCGTAAGTTTATGAACACGTTAAGCAGTTGCTTAACATTTACGCGTAAATAAGGGGATTTCAATGAATAAGGCCCAATTCATTGCGGCGTTGGCACCACACTTCAACGACAGCAAGAAGGAAGCAGCTCACGCTGTAGATATCGTTTTTGACACAATCGTCCGTAACCTTCACAAGGGTGAAGATGTAATGATCAACGATTTCGGTAAGTTCAAGAAGGTTGATCGCAAAGCACGTATGGGACGCAACCCATTTACTGGCGAGACAATCAAGATCAAGGCTTCAAAGAAGGCTCGCTTCCTACCTGCAAAGGGTTTGAAGGATGTCATCTCAGGCGCACGCAAGCTCGCACCTGCACCAAAGCCAGAGCCAAAGCCAGTTGTTAAGGCAAAGCCAGTAGTAGCCAAGAAGGCCGCTAAGAAGGCTCCAGCTAAGAAAGTTGCAGCCAAGAAGGTTGCCAAGAAGGCTCCAGCTAAGAAGAAGGTTGCAGCCAAGAAGGCTCCAGCTAAGAAGGTTGCCAAGAAGGCTAAGAAGAAGTAATTCTTTAACTCCTTAAAGGGGACGGGGTCAGCATCTGCTGGCCCCGTTTTCTTATGCCACGCACTAATATTGTGGCCATGACGGAGTACAAAGTTTCTTATGCTCCACCAACCGGTAAACCACTTGGGACGAATCTCACTTTTAAAATCTGTACGAAGATAGCGATTCCGGTCTTAAATCTTGTTGGAAAAAAACAGTGGCGCGGGGCTAGCAACATTCCCCAAACGGGTCGAGTAATTGTTGCCAGCAATCACGTCTCATACTTGGATGTTCTTTTTTTAACACATTTTCTCTATCGAAATGGCCGTGCGCCTCGATACATTGGCAAAGAGGGTGTATTTAGGGTTCCAGTGATTGGAAAAATTCTTCTAGCAGCTGGGCAAATACCTGTGGTGCGTGAGAGTCAAGACGCATCTAAAGCGTTAGAGCACGCCGTTAAATTACTCGAGGCGGGTCACTGTCTAGGAGTCTATCCAGAGGGCACTCTCACTCGAGATCCGCTCGGTTGGCCGATGGTTGCAAAGACGGGTCTGGCACGACTTGCTATTTTGACTCGCTCCCCAGTAATTCCCATTGCTCAATGGGGTTCGCAGATTGTCATGCCCACATATGAAAAAAAGATTAAATTTTTTCCTCGAACTCCAATCAAGATTTTGGTGGGTGAGCCTCTCGATTTATCAAAATGGTATGGCAAGGAAAACGACTCTGTGGCCTTAACTGAGGCAACAGCCTTTGTAATGCGGGCAATCACCGACCTACTTGAGGAACTTCGCGGTGAAAAACGTCCAACAGAAATCTTTGATCCACATAATTCAGAATTACCTCGCACTGGAAATTTTAAGAAGAAACGATGAGTAAAGTAACTGTTTTTGGTGCTGGGCAGTGGGGTAGCACAATGGCACAGGTTTTAGCCGATGCCGGTAACCATGTTCTTATTTGGGGTCGGAATCCAAAGGTCGTAGATGAGATTAATCAGAGGCATACAAATTCGAAGTATCTAGATAATAATGTTTTACCCACTGGCCTGCATGCAACCAATGATTTACAAGAGGCATTTGAATACTCATCAATCTACGTCTTAGCGGTACCCGCTCAAACTCTGCGCGAGAATCTGGTGGCTTGGAGGCCATTAGCTGCTCAAAACGCCTTATTTATAAGCACTTTAAAAGGTATTGAACTTTCAAGTCTACAGCGCATGTCTCAAATAATCGAAGAAGTCATGCAGACCTACAACGTTGCGATAATTACAGGCCCAAATCTTGCAAATGAACTAATTTTGCGACAGCCCGCCGGAGCCGTAGTTGCTGCACATACGATGATTAATGCAGAAAAAATAGCAAAGTTGTTTGCAACACCTTACTATCGTGTCTACACATCCATTGATGTTTTAGGCTGCGAGTATGCAGGAGCAATAAAATCTGTTATCGCTTTAGCCGTGGGTATGTCGATAGGCATGGGATTTGGTGAAAATACTCAGGCCATGGTTATTACACGTGGCTTAAATGAAGTCGCACGTCTGTCTGCTGCCTATGGTGCAGATCCCCTCAGTGCGGCAGGATTGGCTGGAATGGGGGACTTGGTTGCAAGTTGTGGATCACCACTTTCGCGTAATCGAACTTTCGGTGAGGTGTTAGGGCGCTCTGGGTCGATGAAGATTGCTAGAGAACAAGTAGTTAAAACCGTTGAAGGCGTTGCCTCATCGGGTGCAGTTCTTGAAATTGCCCAGCGCATTGGAATTGAAGTTCCAGTGATTGAGGCGGTTGCAGATGTTTGTGAAGGTAGCCTTACTCCAATGCAGGCATTTGACCGTTTAATGGAGATTACTACTCGATCAGAAAACTTTATCCGATGAGAAAAACTACCGTTGCCATTATCTGTGGGGGTCGCAGTAGTGAACATGAGATTTCCTGTCTCTCTGCTGGCGGAGTTTTAGCAGGATTGGATTCAGATAAGTTTGAAGCCATCCTCATTGGGATCACTAAAGCGGGTCATTGGGTGCAGCTGCCCAATGGCTACCCATTAGAAATCATCAACGGGGTACTTCCTGTCGTTGATGAGAGCCTCACGTCGATAGTCGCCGATGTCCACGGCTTTTCCGTAGACGGGAGGCCATTAAACATTGATGTTGTTTTCCCTGCCCTGCATGGTCCCTATGGAGAAGATGGCACCATTCAAGGCTTCTTCGAAACTGCAAGTATTTCCTACGTCGGAAGCGGCGTCATGGCGTCGGCAGCCGCCATGGATAAGTCATTTTCTAAGACGATCTTTGCCGCTTCAGGCATGAACGTGGCCAACGGCGTCGTCGTCACTAATTCTGACTGGAAATCAAAGAGTGTAGAAATTGCGTATCCAGTCTTCGTCAAACCCGCTCGCGGTGGATCAAGTCGGGGAACAAGCAGAGTTACATCGCCGGCAGATTTAGAAGTTGCACTCGAAGATGCCTTTACTTTTGATCGAAAAGTAATGATTGAAGAGGCAATTATCGGACGCGAGATTGAGTGTGCAATTCTTGAAAAAGATGGTGAAGTGATGGCATCGGTAGTAGGCGAAATAGTAATAGATAGTAAATATGAGTTCTACGACTTTGATGCGAAATACTTTGATGATGCGACGACCGTTAATGTTCCAGCTGGAATTCCAGCATCCGCCAGTGATGAGATTCGCACCAAAGCAAAAAAAGCTTTTCAATTAATTGGTTGCAGTGGTTTGGCTCGCGTTGATTTTTTCTATACAAATAAGGGCGATGTTGTCATTAATGAGATCAACACAATGCCTGGTTTTACAGCAACATCGATGTATCCAAAGTTAATGGCAGCATCTGGCATTGACTACTCGTCTTTGATCACAGCACTGATTGAAACGGCACTCACGCGCTGCAATGGAGCACTTGGAAATTAAAGTCAAAAATTGTTAATTGCAGCTAGCTATCAAACTTTTAATTTCCTTTGAAGGCCTTCATAATCTGTGCCATTCCACCGCTTAAGTCGGCCGGAATTACCCAAATCTTGCTGGCAGTTCCATTAGCAATCACTGGAAGCTGCTGAAGATACTGATAGGCAAGTACATTCTCATTAGGATTTGCAGCATGCACCGCCCCAAAGACCTTCTTTATCGCCTCCGCCTCACCTTCAGCGCGCAATACTGCCGCCTGAGCATCGCCTTCAGCACGCAAAATCTCTGCCTGGCGAGCACCTTCTGCAGTAAGGATTTGGCTTTGTTTTTCACCTTCAGCGGTCAATATCGCAGCACGCTTATCACGCTCGGCGCGCATCTGCTTCTCCATTGACTCCTGCACACTTGGCGGTGGATCAATTGCCTTAATCTCAACGCGGTTGACTCGCACTCCCCATTTACCAGTTGCATCATCTAGAACAACTCGAAGTGCGGTGTTTATGGAATCTCGTGAAGTAAGTGCTGCCTCCAGATCCAAACTACCGACAACGTTACGAAGTGTTGTTACGGTTAACTGCTCAATACCTTGAATATAGTTTTCAATTTCATAGATCGCAGACTTTGGATCAGTGACTTGAAAATAGATTACGGTGTCAATTGATACTACTAAGTTATCTTCAGTAATTACTGGTTGTGGCGGAAAGGATACTACGCGCTCTCGCATATCGATCAACGGCTTCAGGCGATCAACGAATGGAATAATAATGACTAGACCGGCACCAATTGTACGGTGGTAGCGACCCAATCGTTCAACTAAGCCCGTGCTCGCTTGTGGAATTATTCGAATCGCTCGCGAAAGAACGACTCCAAAGATAACAACGAGAAGTGCTAAAACTCCATATGAAACCATCTCTATTTACCCTTTCTGCTTAACTACTGCAGTTGCGCCTTCTATGGCGACAACTTCCACTTGTGCACCATCGTGAATCTGACCAGTATTACTACGAGCACTCCATGTTTCTCCGTTGAGTTTTACTAAACCTTGGTCTTGCGTAACGACAGATAAAGCAACCGCACTCGCACCGATAAGCGCCTCTACATTTGTTGCCTGATTCGTTGGCTTCTTTTTCAAATGGCGAAGTGCGATTGGACGCAAAAGCAAGAGCGAGCCAGCAGCGCCGACTCCAAAAACAACTCCCTGAACTACAACTCCAAAGCCCAGCCAATGAGCACCAGCTGCAAGAAGGGCTGAAAAGGCAAGGGAGGCGAAGAGCAAATCAACGGTCAGCATTTCCACAACAAGCAAGATTCCTGCGGCAAGAAGCCACATCCAGATCTGCATCTAATGAACCTCCATCTAGAGAGTGCAACTTTTCTCTTTTAGCAAGCCTACTCGTGTGGGTGGATTCAGCCAATCGAAATTCTGGGAACGCACCTACTTTCAACACCACCGTAGGGAGTTAGGTTCATAGATGCATATATGCCAATCTATACGTGTGTCAGAGACTGGTGCCGAGAGAATTGCCTACCGGACGTGCCCATTGTGTGAGGCAACATGTGGACTGGCAATAACTGTAAAAGATGAACAAGTTTTGCAGATTCGCGGTGATAAAGATGATGTTTTCAGTAAAGGTTTCATCTGTCCCAAGGGGACAACACTAAAAGCATTGCACGAAGATCCAGATAGATTGCGAAAACCACTCGTAAAGCGCAATGGTGAGCATGTTGAAACCTCTTGGCAAGAGGCTTGGCAGGAAGTTGAACGTGGTTTGATGAAGGTTATAAACACTTACGGTCGTGACTCAGTTGGAACCTATGTCGGAAACCCTAATTCACACAACCTTGCACCGCTCTTATACAACAGATCATGGATGCAAGCCCTAGGTACCACCAAACATTTCAGCGCTTCATCGGTAGATCAACTTCCGAAACTGATTGCATCTGGATACATGTTTGGTACTGCAACTTCAGTAGCGATTCCTGATCTTGATCGAACAGATTACGTATTGATGTTAGGTGCTAATCCATATGTTTCAAATGGCAGTCTGTGCACTGCTCCAGATTTTCCAGGAAGGCTCGAAGCAATGCGTGCCCGAGGCGGAAAACTTATTGTGGTTGACCCACAACGAACACGTAGTGTGGAAAAGGCTGACGAATGGTTAGCAATTAGGCCAAATGGAGATGCTTTTTTATTAGCAGCGATAGCCCACACAATTATCGAGAGCGGCCGCGCCGATGTCGGTGATCATCTGCGCCCGCACACAGCCGGCTTTGATGAATTACCTACTGCACTCAAAGCGTTTTCTCCAGAAGCAGTTGTAGGAGTGACGGGAATTGATGCCCAAACAATAAGAAGAGTGGCAATCGAACTCTGTGATGCGCCCACCGCTCTTGTTTACGGTCGTATCGGAACGACAACCGTGAGTTTTGGTACCACCGCTTCGTGGTTAGTTGATGTCATCAACATAATCACAGGCAATTTCGATCAAGCCGGTGGTGTCATGTTTACTTTGCCTGCAGCGGGTGGACAAACAACTCGGGGCGAACCCGGGCGAGGTAAAGGATTTCGAATTGGACACAGATTCTCGCGAGTTCGAGGTTTTCCAGATGCTATAGGTGAATTTCCAGCAGCGCTTATGGCTGAGGAGATTCTGACCGAAGGCCAAGGTCAGATTAAAGCTATGGTCACTATGGCTGGTAACCCCGTTCTTTCAACACCAAATGGGCTACAAATTGAACGAGCTTTTGAATCACTAGATTTTATGATCAGCGTTGATATTTATCTCAATGAAACAACACGCCATGCCAACGTGATTCTTCCACCTCCTTCACATCTAGAGCGCAGTCACTACGACATGATTTACACATCATTCTCAGTGCGTAACATTGCTAATTACTCCGGCCCAGCAATTGAAAGAAAAAGTGGTGATCCAGATGAGTGGCAGATCCTTGCAAAGTTAGCAGGTATAGCGCAAGGCTTTGGTGCAGACATAGATTCTGCTGTGGTCGATGATCACATATTTAATTCGCTTCTAGAAAAAGTTTTAAAAGATGAATTGTCCCAAATTCATGGTCGCGATGAAGGAGAAATCCAAGAACACATCAAATCTTCCGGAGTTCGCGGACCGGAGAGAATATTAGATTTATTGCTTCGCACTGGACCATATGGAGATGCATTTGGTGCTAATCCAAAGGGAATTAATTTACAGACTCTAAAAAATCAGCCCCATGGAATGGATTTCGGCCCACTCATGCCGAGAATTCCAGAAGTTTTGCGCACACCAAGCGGAAAAGTTGAACTAGCACCTGCTGAGATAATGGCTGACTTAGTACGTCTGGAAAACGCACTGGATGATTTTGATATAGAAGAATTCTTACTAGTTGGCCGCCGACATCTGCGCTCAAATAATTCATGGATGCATAACATTGAAACCCTTATTAAAGGCGCTAGTCGTTGTACATTACAGATGCATCCTGATGATGCCCACCAAGTAGGCATAAGAGACGGAGAAAAGGCTCGCATCTCTAGTCGAGTAGGCACACTTGACGTCATTGTAGAAATAACTAAAAATATTCGCCCCCGAGTTGTCAGCCTTCCTCATGGTTGGGGCCACAATCTGGCTGGCACGAAGATGCACATCGCCTCCGCCGTTTCTGGTGTCAACACAAATCTGCTCACAGACGAAGAACAAATGGATCCATTATCTGGAAATGCAGTACTCAACGGAATTCCAGTAAAGATTCAAGCGGTTGCTACTCCACTAAAAAAATGAGAAGTAGTCTTTTTTTTCAGAGACCGGGTAATTAAGAGTTAGCGGAGCTTAATCCCGTTTTGATAGAGGCCAGTTATAGCAACTGACGAAAATACGCTTGGATCTATTTTAAAGAGGTTCTTCTCTAAAACGATAAAGTCTGCCTTCATGCCAACCTGTAAAGCTCCACGCTCATGCTGGCGAAACATTTGAAAGGCAGCATTTTTAGTGTAGAAGGTGAGTGAGTCCTCTAATGTGATCGCCTCGGCTATGTTCCATTCATCTGCATCTTTGACTCCAGGTGCTAGTCGATTAACAGGAACCCCTAAGGCGCGGAGTGGAATTTCACTTGTAACAGGCCAATCACTTCCAAAGGCAATTGTTGCACCGTGATCTATCAATGTGCGCAGGCGATACTGAGAATCATTTCGCTGTTGGCCAATGCGCGGCAAAATTAACTCTTTATTCATTGGATCTAAGTAGCACCAAAGAGGTTGAATGTTGGCGATTATCCCCAAAGCTTTGAATCGAGGTAGATCCTCATCGCAGATCAACTGGGCATGAACAATGACAGGACGCCGATCCCAGCTTGGATTTACACGCATCATGGTTTCAATTGAGTCCAGAGCTTGTTTGACTGCGGCATCGCCAATGGCATGAATATGAACTTGGAACTTTAACGTGTCAAAGGCAACCAGAGCATCTACGAACTCACCATCGCCCCATATTTTTATTCCATTCGAACTTGGATCATCTAAATAGGGATCTACTAGCGCGGCAGTACCGGCTGAAAGCGCGCCGTCGGCTAAAAACTTAATGCTGTTGACTTGTATTAAATTTGGATTTGGTAATGCTGTGAACTCATCTCGCAAAGAATTAAACTCTTCTAACTTTTCTTCCCATGTTGTTGGAGTTACCAGGAGAGATAAGTTCATTGCAATCGTTAAATCTCCAGATTGTGCTGCAGCCAAGTAAGCTTTGGCCATATCTTTTTCAACCCACGAGTCGATAGCGCATGTGACTCCAGAATCTAAAAATGCTGCACATGCACGATTAATTGCTTGCACATCACTTGCAATCGAGTCCGAAGGTGCTCTATCTAGAATTAAAGCCATTGCAGTGGGTTCGCGAAATGTGCCTTTAGGTGTGCCGTCATGGCGACGGGCAATCGTGCCGCCAATCGGATCGACTGTGTCAAGAGTGACTGCAGCAAGTTCCAAGGCTTTGCTGTTAACCCAAATCGTATGATGATCAACTGCATGTAATACGACTGGGCGATCACTAACGACTGAATCTAACCAATGGGCATCAAAGTCCCCGCCATCAATAATCGCCGCCTCGTATGCACCGCCGATAATCCATGCTTGATCTGGGTTATTGATTGCAAAATTTTCTACTTCTCTGAGAATTTCATCTACTGAGTCGAGCCCGTTGATCTTTGGTCCGGCGGCTTCTCGGCCGCCAAAAATGGGGTGAGCATGCCCATCAATAAATGCAGGTATTACAAATGCGCCTCCTAAATCAACGCTTTGGTCGAACTTTGATTCTAGAGCATGCGCACCAGTTGCGATTATGTTTTCACCTTCGATGAGAATTCCATCAAAGATTTCTTTTCCATGAGACCAGCACGCGGCATTATGAAATAGCGTACGCACTGTCTGTTAAAAAATTAATATGTTACTGGGCAGGTTAGCGTGCGAGTGATTCCAGGAACTGCTTGAACTTTTGACAAGATGACGCGGCCAAACTCTTCCATGCTTGGTGCCTCTGCTCGCATGATGACATCGTAAGGACCAGTAACGCCTTCGGAGAGTGTGACGCCGGCGATTGCAGAGACTGCCTTAGCAACCGAGCTAGCTTTGCCGACCTCGGTCTGAATTAAAATGTAGGCCTGTATTGACATCGCTTTTCCTTTCGTTGGTGGCCAAAGGCTACTTCAGAGAGGGCAATACTGGCCAGTGGATTAAGGTTAGAACTATGAACTTTAATGAGGCCGAGGTTATTGCCACCTTGGCAGAAATCTTTCGGGGCCCTCATTCTGGAGTCGTCGTTGGCATTGGCGATGACGGGGCTGTCGTAAAGACCTCGCCTCACTCAGTCATCACCACCGATATGGCCGTCGAGGGAACGCACTTTAATCTCGAGTGGTCGGGAGCATTTGATATCGGGCGAAAGATTACTGCTGCAAACTTGGCCGATATTTATGCCATGGGGGCGCTTCCGCAATACTTGGTAGTAGCTGTTACCTTGACTGGAACTGAAACAATGGAATGGATTAGCGATCTAGCCCATGGAATTGCCCACGAGGCTAAGAGTTGTGGAGCTGCAGTTGTCGGTGGCGATCTAACGCGCGGTGCAATTAAAGTTATTTCAATTACCGCTATTGGAGAAGTTGAAAAAGCAATTACTCGCAGTGGGGCACAAGTAGGAGATTTAATCTACTTATCTTCACTTCCCGGCTGGTCTGCAGCGGGCTTTGCCGTAATTGAAAAAGATGGAGTGGATGATTTAGAGGCTTATGCAATTGAGGAGTTCTGCGCGCCTAACGTTGATTATTCAGCTGCCAGCGCACTGGCAGATTCAGGCGCAACTGCGATGTGCGATATCAGTGATTCGCTCATTACGCAGGCGGGACAAATGGCAGCGGCTTCTGGGCGCGCTTTCAACTTTTTCAAAGAGGCCTTTACCGCAGACCCCGAATTCATCGCACTCAATGAGCTGGCCAATAAAGAGAGCGTAGATGTCTGGCAGTGGATTTTTGCCGGCGGAGAAGATCATGTTTTTCTGGCTGCGGGGGTGGATCTACCGGGTTTGTGCGTTGGCACAGTTACTCAAGGCAGCGGTGTAACTGGTTTGGAAATGAAAAAAGCGCCAGATACCTGGCGCCATTTCAATTAAAAGTTAAGAATTAACGAGTAACTTTTCCAGCCTTAAGGCATGAAGTACATACATTTTGACGCTTAGGTGTTGAGCCCACCATTGTGCGCACGCGCTGGATATTTGGATTCCAGCGACGACGGGTCTTTACCTGTGAGTGGGAAACGTTGTTGCCAAAGCTTGGCCCTTTGCTACAGATATCGCATGTTGCTGCCACGTCGGTACTCCTTTTAGATTTAGTAATCGTCTTCGTAAGTCCATAACGGACAAGGCGCAAGGGTAGCGCGGAGAGGTGCCGCTGCGCCAATCCGCAAACCATAAGGGCTGGCGCTCAGCGTAAACCCCTGTGTTTACGCGTACAAAGACCGAGGTGAGGGGTGCCACAGCGAAATCAAGGGTGAAGAACTTATATATCACCCAAGATTAGAGCCGAGCCGGTAGAGCGGTTCAGAAAAAGGGGAATTCCTTTCATGGAAGCTTTAGATCTAGCCAGGTGGCAGTTCGCCATAGTCACCGTTTATCACTTTTTATTCGTCCCAATAACGATTGGAATGTCATTTCTTGTCGCGGGCCTACAGACCGCGTGGCATCGAACCGGCAAACTTGAATACCTGCGAGCGACTAAGTTTTTTGGCAAATTATTTTTAATTAACTTCGCAATTGGAGTTGCTACGGGAATTGTTCAGGAGTTCCAATTTGGAATGAACTGGTCTTCTTATAGTCGCTTCGTAGGAGATATTTTCGGTGCTCCTCTTGCAATTGAAGGCCTTCTTGCCTTCTTCCTTGAGAGTACATTCCTTGGGTTGTGGATTTTTGGATGGGATCGCCTTCCAAAGAAGTTACACCTAGCCTCAATCTGGTTAGCTGCAACAGGAACAATTCTCTCGGCCTACTTTATTTTGGCCGCCAATGCATGGATGCAACATCCAGTTGGCTATGTTTACAATCCAGCCAAAAACCGAGCTGAGTTAACAAACATTGTTGAAGTACTAACCCAGAAGACGGCACTTGCGACTTTCTTTCACACAATTCCATCGGCGGCCTTTACGGCTGGCGCATTTATCGCTGGAATCTCTGCCTACTTAATAATTAAAGGCAAAGATCTACAGATGGCGCGCTCAACATTTAAACTCGGCGCAATCACAATGCTGATCAGCTTTATTATTGTTGGCGTATCAGGCGATATCACTGCTCGAATCATGACCGAGCAGCAACCAATGAAAATGGCTGCCGCCGAGGCGCTTTATACAACACAAGAATCCGCACCTTTCTCACTTCTTACCATCGGAACTCTTGATGGATCCAAATCTGTTTTCCAGATTGGTCTTCCATCGATGCTTTCCTTTATGTCGACCGGTGATTTCAAAGGTGTCGTTGAGGGTGTCAATGATTTAGAGGCAAAGTACGACAAGCAGTTTGGTGCAGGCGACTACACGCCAAATATCCCAATGGCCTATTGGTCATTTAGATTAATGATTGGCTTTGGCTTCATTGGAGTCTTCTTCGCATTGCTTGCCTTATGGCAGATGCGCAAAGGCGGTACACCGCGCGGTAAGTGGTTTGCTCCAGCAATGATCTCACTCCCATTCCTTCCACTTCTTGCAAACTCATTTGGATGGATTTTCACTGAAACAGCTCGCCAACCTTGGGCAGTCTTTGGTCTGATTAAAACCTCTGATGGCGTCAGCACCGTTGTCTCTGCCGGCGCAGTTCTATTTACGATGATCGCCTTCACCGTTCTTTACGGCATCTTGGCCTTCATTGAAGTTGGCTTAACTCTGCGCGTTATCAAAATGGGACCTGCAGAAGAGCTCGATTACTCAGATCCACAGCTTGGCGGCTCAGCCGACAAACCTCTAGTGATGTCCTACTAAGAAAGGAGCATGAACATGACATTTCAAACAGTGTGGTTCCTACTCATTGCAGTTCTATGGGTTGGATATTTTATTCTCGAAGGTTTTGACTTTGGTGTCGGAATGCTTCTTCGCTATGTCTCTCGCAACGAGGCCGAGCGTCGTGCAGTTCTTACGACTCTTGGACCCGTCTGGGACGGCAATGAGGTATGGCTACTAGTAGCAGGAGGCGCGACATTTGCAGCTTTTCCTGAATGGTATGCAACGCTCTTTAGCGGCTTCTACTTTCCACTCTTCCTGATTCTCGTCTCACTCATCGTGCGCGGTGTCTCTTTCGAGTATCGCTCAAAGTATGGCAAGGCACAGTGGAGGCAGCGTTGGGATATCGCCATCATGGTTAGCAGCGCAATCCCAGCTCTTCTCTGGGGAGTTGCATTCGCCAATATCGTTAAAGGCGTACCAATTGAAAAAGCTTCTAATGGATCCCTTGAATATGTTGGCGGTTTCTTTAACCTCCTCAACCCATTCGCGCTACTCGGTGGCGTTGTCACGCTTACCGTCTTTCTAACTCATGGCGCGGTCTTCCTTTCACTCAAGACAACGGGTGAGATTCGAGAGCGCTCACGGTCAATCGCCAAAATCACCGGCTTAATCGCCGCAGTTTCTTGCGTCGGCTTCCTTACGTGGACAAATCTCTTGTTCCCAGAGATTAACTCTCGGGTACTGATGCTCTCTGTTCTCGTAGCACTTCTTTGGGTCGGCGGAATGGCGGCAAACTTTGTCGGTCGTGAGGGTTGGTCATTTATCTTCAACTCGGTTGCAATCGCAACCTTTGTTTCAACTCTTTTCTACGCACTCTATCCGCGCGTGATGCCATCGTCATTGGGAGCTCAATTTGATCTCACAATCACAAATGCATCAAGCACTGACTACACCTTGAAGGTAATGACCTATGTCGCTGTTGTAATGACGCCGATCGTCCTTATCTACCAAGGTTGGACTTACTGGGTATTCCGCAAGCGCGTGAGCGCCTCGCAGATCTCTAACCCAGAACATGGCGTTCTTGACGCAGTAAGCCATATCCTGCACAAGTGAAATCTGCTGATCTGCGGCTACTGCTCTCCCGGAGCGGTAGCCGCAGGCTTTTCTTCGTCTCAATTGCCGCCGCCATTATGTGGTCGGCGACAATTGTTGTTAGCGCGTTAATCCTCTCTTCAATTATCGTTGGAATCATCGACAAATCGGAGGGAATTTCTAGCCTGCTTATCTATCTTGCGATCGCTTGGACTTTCAGAGCGCTCTTTCAAGCTCGTTTTGAATACTGGTGCAGTCTTACCGCCACTCGTATAAAACAAGAGATTCGTAGCGAGATCACATCATCATTGGATGCATTTACCAACCTTTCATCTTCGACACTAAGTACTCTGCTGGTAAAGGGTTTGAACTCGCTGGATATCTATCTAGGTCGTTTTGTTCCACAATTATTCTTTGCATCGATTACCCCTGCAGTTGTCATTGTGACAATTCTTTTTCTCGATCCACTCTCTGGGGTGATTGCAATTCTTACTCTGCCTTTGATACCGATCTTTGGAGCTCTGATAGGCCGATACACCGCTGATTCTGTGACTAAGAAATGGCAAACATTGGGTTCGCTCTCTCAATACTTTGAAGACTCATTACGCGGCTTTGTAACCTTAAAAATCTTTTCTCGCCATAAGAGTCAACCACAGCGAATTGCAGAGATGGGGGATAAATATACGGAGGAGACTATGAAAGTTCTTCGTATCTCATTTCTCTCGGCCCTTGCCCTTGAACTCTGCGCAACAATCTCAGTTGCACTAATTGCCGTCTCAATTGGATTGCGACTTGTCGATGGAACTATTGGATTTCAGGCATCGCTTGCCGTCTTGATTTTGGCCCCCGAAGTCTATTTTCCACTTCGAAATGCAGCATCCCTCTTTCACGCATCGGCCGATGGTAGCGAGGCATTTGCCAGACTAACTCAGATCCAATCCCTGCGTACGGCGTCAGTAGTTGATGAGCCACATGATTTTTCTAAGGTTTCTACCCTGCAGTGGAGTGATTGGTCGCTCAATATTCCTGGGCGAATTGACACTTCAATCCGTGGGGAGACGTTGCATAGTGGAGATATATTTTTTATTGTCGGTGAATCAGGAATAGGTAAAAGCACTTTTGCCCTCAATCTCTTGGGCGTCAATAACCAGGCGACATTGATTGCTGATGGAGTGGAAGTCACTGCAGAGCGGCGAAGAGCTTGGTTTAAAAGTATTGGCTGGGTTCCACAGAATCCGCAGTTGGCAACAGGTACCGTTGGTCATCAATTCACGATCGTTGACTCAGAGTTAGATGATGTTGCGATTACCGAACTTCTCAAAGGATGTGGCTTAGATTTAGCAGATCTCCCATCAGGATTATCGACTGCAATAGGGACTTCCGGCGAGAGTGGAAGCGCGGCATCAGGAGGACAGATTCGAAAGATTGCTCTTGCGCGCGCCATCGCCGCCAGGCCTCAAGTCTTAATTGCCGATGAGCCAACTGCCGATCTAGATCAAGTCAGTGGTGAAGCCGTGATGAAGGCGCTTCGAGATTATGCAAAAAGTGGCGCAATCGTGATTTGTATAACGCATGACTCCAGCGTTCTTAGAAGTGATGAATTAGTTGCTACTTTTTCGAAGGCGCACGTCTGATGATGTTCATTGCATACCTTCTGGGCGCCTTTGCCTTCATTGGAGGAATCGGTCTTACGATTTCAAGTGCATGGTTAATCACGATGGCATCTATGCAGCCACCGATATTAACTTTGAGTGTTGCAATTGTCCTAGTCCGTTTTTTCGGAATCTTTCGATCTGCTGCCAGATACGGCGAGCGGTTAGTCAGTCATAAGGCCGTCTTCAGTCGATTAACTTCGTTACGAGTAGGGATCTATAAAAAGTTAAGCCAGAGCTCAATTGCAGTTGCACATACCTTTAACAGCGGTACTGCAGTTAAAAGTATTGTCGATGACGTAGAGCGAGCACAGGAGTATCAACTACGCATAAAACTGCCACAATCTTCGGCTCTGATCTCACTGGCATTTGGAGCCCTCCTAGCTTTTTGGGTCCGTCCCGAAAGTCTGGTATTTACGCTGCCTGCCTGCGCACTGCTACTTGCTGTTTTCCCATCGTTGATTAAACGAAGTAGTGAACCGCTTGCACGAAGCATTGAAAGAAGTGAGAACAGGTATACCCAACTTCTCGAAGGATCGATTCATGGTGCTACTGAGGCGGCGATCTACGGATATTTAGATGAAAATGTTGAACGCACAAACGAGGTAGAGATAGAGATTAAGGCGATGGAGGAGCAGTTATTGCGCCGAAGTTGGAAATTCTCAACGCTGACCAATTCACTCATTACCTTGTGCGTAGTTGGCTTTGCATGGCTGGCAATGGAGTTGACTCAATCAGAGGCGGTCCCAGCAGTTCAAGTGACGATGCTTATCTTTATTCCACTTGTAATCTTTGAAGCGATAACTACGTGGTATCCCAATCTCTTTAATGCCGGCAAGCTTCTAATGTCGCAACATTCTGTCGATACTCTAATGAATACACCAAGTGATGAAAAAATAGGCACAGAATTAAACTCTCCAGTCACAAAGATCACGGCCACAAATATGACGGTGGCCTGGACTGATGAGTTTATGGAGCCAACATCATTTGAAGTTTCCAAAGGCGAACTATTAGTTATTCGAGGTCGAAGTGGCAGCGGAAAATCAACTTTGGTTATGGGCTTACTTGGGCTTTTGCCATACAAGGGTGAATTAAGTTTCGATGGACACGCTGCGAAAAGTTTTAGCGATCTAGGTGGCCGAGTGGTCGGAACGGTACAGCGCTCTCATATCTTCAATACTTCACTGCGCGAGAATTTGAAGATTGCCAATCAAGGGGCGACGGATAGCGAGATAATTGATGTGCTCACGCTCCTTGGGCTCGATCAACTTCTCAATGAACTGCCACAGGGGCTAGATACGATAATCGGTGATTTCGGTCGCATCATCTCTGGAGGAGAGGCTAAGCGATTGTCAGTTGCCAGAGTTTTATTAGCACAGGCCGATGTATATATTTTTGATGAACCCACTGAGCATCTCGATGAGGCATTAGCCAGACGTATTGAAAAGAGCATCACCGAGCGTTTGACTCACAAGATTGCAATTGTCGTTACCCATAGCGGCTGGGCGAGCTGCGATAAAACTCTGACAATGGAGCGCTAAGAGATGCAAAAGCGCATCTAAACGCGAGAGAATGCGCATGTGGGCGATCTCGATAACAAACTTTCAAACGTTGTGGGTGATCGCACCGCAAAAGTATTGGCAGATGCCTTCGGTATAAAAACGGTCGGTGATCTCATGCGTCACTACCCCCGTCGATACATGGTGCGCGGTGAGCTCTCAGATATCGCCGAATTACATGAGGGTGATGAGGTAACAATTCTCGCCGAGGTACATAGTTCAGCTAACCGTCCGATTCGTGGCCGCAAGGGGAGTATTTTGGAGGTCATCGTTACAGATGGCCGCGAAAAACTCGCTCTTACATTCTTTAACCAAGCCTGGCGAGAAAAAGAGCTCAAGGTCGGTAGCCAAGGCTTGTTTGCCGGCAAAGTTGGTGTCTTTAATAAGCGCAAGCAGTTGTCACATCCTGATTATCAAATGATTGCCGACGGCGCCGATGTTGACAATGCAATAGATGGCTTTGCAGGAAAATATTTACCGGTCTATCCAGCAACGGCGAAAATGCCTTCCTGGAAGATTTCACAGTGCGTGGATATGGCAATTGAATCTTTGGATGAGGTCGCAGATTACTTGCCAGAGAAGATCAGAAGTGCGCATAGCTATCCAACTTTGCAGCAAGCCTTGGTTCAACTTCATAAGCCTGCCGATCTAGATCATGCAGATAGAGCGCGTGAACGGTTGACATACGACGAAGCCTTTCTGCTGCAATTAATGTTGGTCATGCGCCGCAATGAGTTAAAGAAGCTCAATACTGTTTCGCGAAAAACGATTAAGGGCGGCCTACTCGAAGCCTTTGATGCCGCCCTTCCCTTTGAACTCACAGGCGGTCAGCTATCGGTAACAAAAGAGATTGAAGAGGATTTAGCCCAGGCCCACCCCATGCATCGCTTACTACAAGGTGAAGTTGGTTCCGGAAAGACCGTTGTCGCACTACGTGCAATGTTGGCAGTTGTCGATAGTGGGGGACAGGCCGCACTTCTTGCACCAACGGAGGTATTAGCTGCGCAACATGTGCGTACCTTCGAAAAACTATTAGGTCCGTTAGCACTTGGCGGAACTCTTGGAAGTGCTGAAAAGGCAACTCGATTAACTCTTATTACGGGTTCGCAAAGTGCACCCGCACGCAAAGAGGCTCTCTCGTTAGCGGCAACTGGCGCGGCTGGAATAATTATTGGCACACACGCACTTCTCGGTGAAAAAGTTGAGTTTAATGATTTGGGCTTAATCGTTGTCGATGAGCAACATAGATTTGGCGTTGAGCAACGCGATGCACTTAAAGTAAAGGCGCAGAAGCCTCCGCATTTATTAGTGATGACGGCTACACCGATTCCTCGTACCGTTGCGATGACAGTCTTTGGCGATCTCGATGTCTCAACATTGCGTGAGCTACCACTTGGGCGACAGCCAATTACAACGCATGTGGTTTCAGTTCTTGAAAAGCCAACCTATGTAGCCCGTGCATGGGAGCGAATCCGCGAGGAGGTTGCCGCCGGGCACCAGGCATACGTGGTTGCTCCTCGCATCGAGGCTGGCAGCGATGAGAGCTCTGATACGGAGTTCTTATTTGGCTTGGAGTCACCTGATATTGCATCCGTCATGCAACTGGCACCGCAGCTAGCTACTGGGCCGCTTGCGGGCCTGCGCGTGGCCGAACTGCATGGACGCCAGAGCAGCGAAACAAAAGATGCCATTATGCGCGCATTTGCCCATGGCGAAATCGACGTACTTGTTTCAACGACCGTGATTGAAGTCGGTGTCGACGTAGCAAATGCAACAGTAATGGTCATTATGGATGCCGATCGCTTCGGTGTATCTCAACTTCATCAACTTCGCGGTCGAGTAGGGCGAGGAACTTCGCCGGGGCTATGTCTTTTGGTCACTAGTGCGGCTACAGAAACTCCAGCGAGGACACGGTTAGATGCCGTTGCTCTGACCCTTGATGGCTTCGAGCTTTCCCGAATCGATCTTGAGCAGCGGCGCGAAGGCGATGTATTGGGCGCTAGCCAGTCTGGAACGCAGTCACACCTTCGCCTGCTTCGAGTTTTGCGAGATGAGGAGCTCATTGAAAGCGCGCGTGCTGATGCACAAGGTGTAATTGCAGCATCGGCTGATTTATCAAGTTATCCTGCACTTAGTGCAGAGGTTGCACTTATGGCAAGAGATGCCTCTATAGATTATTTAGATAAGGGTTAAAGCCTTGAGAATCATTGCAGGTGTAGCAAAGGGACGCACATTAGGTACGGTTGCGGGGGCTACTCGCCCAACATCTGATCGTGCACGCGAAGGTTTGTTTTCTTCACTGACTTCCGAGTTCGGCGATTTTTTAGGCCTTAACGTTTTAGATCTATTTGCTGGCTCTGGTGCTATCGGACTTGAGGCATTATCGCGCGGGGCATCTATTGTCCATGCAGTCGAGAGAGATGCAGATGCGCAAAAGACTATTGAAAATAATCATGAATTATTAAAGAAAAATCTTCCAGTAGGAAAATTTCATCTCTACTCAATGTCGGCCCAGCGTTTTGTAAGCGATCCGCCTAAAGAGAAATATCACATTATCTACATTGATCCGCCATTTGATTTCACTGATGCAGAGGTAGAAGATATCGTCAGCAAACTTAAAAGTGGTGAGTTCCTCAAAGATGATGCATTGATAGCGGTAGAGCGCACTGCTAAGGGATCAAAATTTACCTGGCCAGATGGCATTGTGGCCGCACGTGAGCGGAAATATGGCGCAGTCACTATCTTCTACGGAAATAACACACTCTAAGAATGGATAAGTACGCCATCTCTTGCTAGCGTTTGAGCCATGAAACGCGCGGTATGTCCAGGCTCCTTTGATCCCATCACTCTCGGGCATCTAGATATCATCAAACGCGCCAGCGCTCACTTCGATCAGGTTGTCGTGGCAGTTTTAGAGAATCGAACAAAGTCCTCACTTTTCACCGTCCCTGAGCGGATAGACATGATCCGAGAATCTGTCGCCGACCTACCAAATGTTATTGTCGATTCTTGGAGCGGTTTATTAGTTGATTTTTGCAAGAGCAACTCCATTACAACCATCGTAAAGGGACTTCGAGCCGTGACTGACTTTGATTATGAGCTACAGATGGCTCAGTTAAATCTTCAAGCCTCAGGAGTCGAAACCATGTTGATGGCAACTGCCCCGGCGTACTCATTTCTTTCCTCATCAATCGTGAAAGAGCTGGCGCACTATGGGGGAGATGTCTCGACAATGATTCCTCCAAATGTTAATGCTGCAATAAAACTTAGAGTAGGCGGGAAATAACTCATGGATTCAATTGAAAAACTAGCATCGGCAATTACGTTAGTTGAAGAGGCACGTGGAGTTCCACTTTCTGCAAGTTGTGTTGTGCACCGTGGCGAAATGCTCGAACTTCTTGATGAGGCCAAGTCTGCGCTACCTGTAGATTTTGAATCGGCACAAAAAGTTATTTCCGCGCGCGATGCGATTATCGAAGAGGGTCGCCTGAGCGCTGAGCAAATGATTTCAATGGCGCGCGAAGATGTGGCACGAATGGTTGAGCAGACTTCAATCGTACAGAACGCGCGAGATGAAGCGCGCAAAATTATTGCCGATGCTCGCGATAAAGGTTTACAGGAAAAGGCCGAGGTCGAAGAGTACATTGATGGTCGCCTTGCAACTCTTGAAGTAATTTTGAATAAGACTCAAGATGCAGTTGCACGTGGTCGTGAGCGTTTAGCTGGCGCAGGCGATAAAGATGCACTCGCACAACTCTCTGATGCAGATTAAAAGTGATGTCAAAACTTCCAGAGGTTTATAAACTCAATACATACGAACTTCCGCGCCGCGCTGGCGAGATGAAGGAGTATGAATTAGATATTGAGGTCCCAGAAAAAGTCGGAGTTGAACTCATCGCTGTTCCTGTCGGCGGAGTTATTGAAGTTGATGCTCGACTTGAGTCAGTGACCGAGGGCGTGCTGTTAAGCGCAGAAATCTATGCCGTTGCCAAGGGTGAGTGTGGCCGCTGCCTAGAGCCAGTTGAAATTATTATTGAAAAGAGAGTCCAAGAGCTCTATCTATATGAGAAGAAGATAGAGCGGAAAAAACGTGCAGCGATTGTCGATGGGTTTGAGATCGATGATGAACTGCTCATGGATGGCGACATCATGGATCTTCAGACTCCTATCCGCGATGCTATTGTGCTCTCACTGCCCGGCAACCCACTATGCAGCGATGATTGCCAGGGTTTGTGCCAAGAATGTGGCGGAAAATGGGCCGAACTGCCCCAGGATCACGCTCACGAGGTTATCGATGCTAGATGGGCAGGGCTTGCGGCTCTGAACATAGATGGCCCCGATTTCAAGAAATAGGGTTTTTAAGGGATACTTACGCCCTGCAACCACCGTTGCGTAAGGAAAAGAAGAAGAGGTTAGAAAAGTGCCAGTACCAAAGCGGAAGACCTCGCGTTCTAAGACGCGCTCACGCCGAAGCCAGTGGAAGACAACTGCTGCCTCTCTTGCAACATGCCCACAGTGCCAACAGCCAAAGCTGCAACACACTGCCTGCCCAACCTGCGGTACATATAACCGTCGCCAGGTATTAGAGGTCTGATCTGAGCCAGTTGCTCAATGAGCAGTTGGGGGTTGTTATTGAACCCTCACTTCTCGAGTTAGCTTTTACTCACCGTTCATTTGCATATGAATCTGGAAGTAAAGAGACTAATGAGCGCCTTGAGTTTTTAGGTGATTCAGTTTTAGGTTTAATCGTTACTGAAGAGCTCTACAAACGTTATCCAGAGTTTGATGAAAGTCGTCTCTCACCACTTCGTTCCGGCGTGGTCAACATGCGCGCGCTTGCAGATATCGCGCGCGAGTTAGATTTAGGAAAATACATTCGCCTCGGCAAAGGCGAAGAAGTCACCGGGGGAAGAGATAAAAACTCCCTTCTTGCCGATGCCCTTGAAGCTGTAATAGGCGCGATCTATATGCAGTTCGGTTTTGAAATCTGTACTGAAATTGTTCGTCGCTTAATATCATCAACAATGGATTCAGCAGTTGCTCGTGGGGCTGGCTTAGATGGCAAGACGGCGCTCCAAGAGTTAGTAGCAGCCCTGAATAAAGGCGTACCCGAATATGTTGTTACTGAAGAGGGTCCTGATCACGATAAGAATTTCACCGCCGTTGCTATGGTCGCAGGCGTTGGAATCAGTCAAGGTATTGGCAAGAGTAAGCGCGAAGCCGAACAGATTGCCGCGCGTATTGCCTATGAATCCTTAAAACACGAGCTACCTCAGCCTTAAAACCGTTAAAAATGCTCTCAATTGGCGATAGGTTTGCCGCGTGTATTTGAAGAGCATCACCCTCAAGGGCTTTAAGTCCTTTGCATCCTCTACCACTTTGCGCCTGGAGCCAGGAATCACATGCGTGGTTGGGCCAAACGGTTCTGGAAAAAGTAACGTTGTTGATGCTCTGACTTGGGTGATGGGTGAACAAGGCGCGAAATCTTTACGCGGTGGCAAGATGGAAGATGTTATCTTCGCAGGAACTAGCGGGCGTGCTCCACTTGGCCGCGCAGAAGTTTCTCTCACTATCGATAATGCCGACGGCGCACTCCCAATCGAATACAGCGAAGTAACAATTTCGCGAATACTTTTCCGTAATGGGCACAGTGAGTACCAGATAAACGGCGAAGCATCGCGCTTGCTCGACATTCAAGAGCTCTTAAGTGATTCTGGAATCGGCCGAGAGATGCACGTAATAGTTGGCCAAGGCCAACTTGATGCAATCTTGATGGCAACACCAGAAGAGCGGCGCGGATTTATCGAAGAGGCGGCCGGCGTTCTCAAGCATCGCAAACGTAAAGAGAAAGCTCTACGCAAATTAGATTCAATGCAGACAAATTTAGCGCGTGTGCAGGATTTAACTGTAGAACTGCGCCGACAACTTCGACCTTTAGGTAAGCAGGCAGAGGTCGCAAAGAAAGCCGCGACTATTCAGGCCGATCTTCGAGATGCCAAACTTCGATTGCTCGCCGATGATTTCATTTCTCTTTCAAAAACTCTCGATGCAGAAGTTGCAGATGAGACGGCCTTACGTGAGCGACGTGGAATCGTTGAGGCAGAAGTTGATTCGATCCGTAAGCGCGAAGAGGCTCTAGATTATCAAGCCTCCGTTGAAGGACCACAATTGGTTAAAGCGCAAGAGACTTATTATCAATTGAATTCTCTTCGCGAAAAATTTAGAGGTACACAATCACTTGCTCAAGAGCGCTCACGTTTTCTCAATGAGGAGGCGGAAGAGGCACGTACTTCAGGTCGTGATCCCGATGCAATCGATAGAGATGCAGAGCTCTTGCGTCAAGAAGAGGGCTCTTTACGCGCCAGTGTTTCAACTTCGCAGCAAGCACTCGTTGCGGCTTCATCAAAGCTTGTGCAAAGTGAGCACGAATTAAAAATTGATGAAGATAAAATCGCTGCAGCGATGCGCGCTATCGCTGATGCACGCGAAGGTACGGCGCGACAAGAGGGTCACATAAAATCTCTGCAAGCTCGTCTCGAAGCGATCTCTGAGGAGATCGAGCGGTTGACGCGTTCGCGCGATGAGGCACAAAACCGTGTAGATACGGCCCAACGCGAGTACTCGACCTATGAGTTAGAGATCGCAAGTGCCGATACTGGCGAAAAGGGTCTTGATTCACAGTTTGAAAATACAAAGTCAGTTCTAGAGGCTGCCAAGAATAAGTTAAATGGACTCATCGAGGATGAACGTTTAGCAGATCGCGAACGTAATGCAATTGAGTCCAAAATTGAGGCGATGAAGTTGACTTCGCAGAATCGTGATGGCGCTTCAGCATTACTCCATGATTCACGCGGTGTTCATATTCTGGGATCGATTTCTAGCCTTATTGAGATCGACTCTGGTTGGGAAACTGCTACAGCCGCAGCCCTTGGGGCACTTGCAGATGCCGTCGTAGTTAAAGACCTAGCATCGGCAGTTACCGCCCTAACTACTTTAAGAAGTGAAAATCTAGGACAGGCCGATGTTTTGGTCTACGAAGAAGGTGCTACATCTAGCTCCTCGATTCCAGCCGGCTTAACCTCTCTTGCATCACATGTTCGCTCGCATTCAATCGGAGCACTTGTCTCATCACTTCTTGCCAATATCGTCGTAGCCGATTCGGCGCGCGATGCCGAAGCAATCCTTCGATCGAATCCTTCAGTTACTGTCGTTACGCGCGATGGCGATGTAGTGACACGCGCTCGTGCTCGCGGTGGATCTAAATCCTCCTCTTCACTTATTGAAATTAACGCACTCATCGCTGGCCTGGAAATTAAGCTCTCCGAAATTACGCACACTTGCGAGCGTTTAAAGTTTGATATTTCAACTAGTAAGGGCGAAGTTGAGGGTAAGCAAAGTGAGTACGACCTTGCATTATCAAAGCTCAATGAATCTGATGCACGAATCGGCGCTCTAACTGAGCAGTTAGCCGTCTCTGGCCAGAATATGAAGTCTGCGATGGCCGAAGTTGAACGGTTGAATGCCAACATTAACGAAGCAGGAAGCGCTAAAACTCGCGATGAGGGCGAGTTAGTAATTGCTCAGAACCAACTTCACCAGCAGGGCACTGTTGCAGAGCCCGATCACAGTTTTACTGAAGATCTTCGTAACTCAGTTTCAATTGCCCGCACCGCAGAAGTTGAGGCACGTTTAGCGGTTCGAACAATTGAAGAGCGTGTTACATCTGTTGCCGCCAGGGCGTTAGCACTTGAAGAGTCTGCTCGTAATGAGCGAGAGGCTTCACAGCGCGCGGTTATACGAAGAAGCGCTCGAGCACGTGCGGCCGTGATTTCACAGGCTATCGCCGAAGCGGCCTATGAGGCGCTCATTCATATCGAACGCTCTATTTCAAAGGCGGCAATTGAGCGTGCGCGATTAGAAGAGTCCCGAGTGCTTCGAGAGGGTGAGACTCTAACCGTTCGAACTCGTGGACGAGAGTTGGCTAGTGAGCTTGAAGCTCTGACATCAAGCGTACACCGCGATGAGATTGCACGCGCCGAACAAAGAATGCGTATTGAATCTCTCGAGAATAAAACTTCAGAAGAGTTCGCTATCGATACGCAAACACTTGTGGCTGAGTATGGACCGGAAAATGATGTACCGACATTCTTCGAAAACGAAGATGGAGAGATTGTCACGACCGAATTGATTCCATATCGCCGAGATCAACAAGAAAAGCGTTTGGCCTCTGCTGAGCGATCACTTAACTTACTCGGCAAAATAAACCCACTAGCCCTTGAAGAGTTCTCATCTCTTGAAGAGCGCCTTAAGTTCTTAGCTGATCAGTTAGAAGATCTGAAAAATACAAAGAAGGATCTGCTCGATATTATTAAAGAGGTAGATGATCGTGTTCAAACAATATTTATGGAGGCCTTTGAAGATACTGCTCGCCACTTCGAGGAGATTTTTGCGCGCTTGTTCCCTGGAGGAGATGGACGCTTAATCTTGGTCGATCCAGATAACCCGTTGACTAGTGGCGTCGATGTTGAAGCCCGTCCACCCGGCAAGCGCATTAAGCGACTCTCACTTCTATCAGGTGGTGAGAAATCGTTGACTGCCGTTGCGATGTTGGTGGCTATCTTTAAAGCCCGCCCAAGTCCTTTCTATGTTCTCGATGAGGTTGAAGCGGCCCTTGATGATGTCAACCTAGGACGATTACTAGGTGTGCTTGAAGAGCTTCGCGCTAGTTCGCAGCTAATTATTATTACTCACCAAAAGCGCACAATGGAGATTGCCGATGCGCTTTACGGCGTGACAATGCGCGGAGATGGTGTGACTGAGGTTATTTCACAGCGGTTGCGTGAATCCGACGTAAGTTAAGCGGTTTACGTATGGGTCTTTTTAGTAAGTTCATTGCGAAAATTAAAGGGGAGAACTCTTTCGCACCAGCTGATTGGCAAGAGCTAGAGAGCGAACTTTTAGCATCAGATATCGGCCCTACTCTTACGAGAGAGCTTCTAGAGAGTGCGCGAAAAGTAAAGAGCGAGAATGCCGAAGAGGCATTGATCGCAACTCTTACTTCTCATCTTTCTACTAAATCACGGCTTCCAATCACCAACCCAGTTGGCACAACAGTGATCATGGTGGTCGGAGTAAACGGCACTGGCAAGACAACCTCTGTTGCAAAACTCGCAGGGCACATCAAAGGCTCTGGAGCATCCGTGATTGTGGCAGCAGGTGACACGTTCCGCGCAGCCGCAGTTGAACAGTTACAGACCTGGGGAGCTCGCATTGGCGTAGAAGTAATCTCTGGCAAAGCACAAGGTGATCCTGCATCGGTAGCCTTTGATGGCATTAAACAGGCAAGAGAAAAGAATTCAAAATATTTAGTCATAGATACCGCAGGACGTTTGCACAACAAGAGTGATTTGATGAATGAGTTAGAAAAGGTAAAACGAGTCGTTGAAAAGATATCGCCTATAAACGAAGTTCTATTAACGATTGATGCCACAACTGGCCAAAACGGTTTGGAGCAGGCAAAGATTTTCGCAGCCGCAGTAGGAGTCACCGGCATAATTCTTACCAAACTTGATGGAAGCGCACGAGGTGGCATCGCGCTAGCTATCGAGAGTGAGCTTGAAATCCCTATCAAGTGGATAGGAACGGGGGAGTCCCAAGGTGATATCTCCCCATTCGACCCGCAAACCTACATTCTTGGGATACTCGCGTAACGTAGATGTAACATAAAAGCGCGATTTGCAACGCGCCTGAAACGTTATCGAGCATCACCTGTAACTCATTAAAGCCATCTTTATCCCACCTCAAAGGCGAGATCTCTTGTAGTTATTACTTGAAAGATGGCACTGATGACTGAAACAGTTTTGAACTCAGGCGATACAGCGTGGATGTTGGCAAGCACGGCTCTAGTTTTACTTATGACACCTGGACTGGCGTTTTTCTATGGTGGAATGGTTCGCACTAAAAGCGTTCTTAATATGATGATGATGTCTTTTATCACTATAGGCATCGTAAGTATCTTGTGGGTTATCTATGGCTTTGAATTAGCCTTTGGTTATAAAGCCGATTCACCCTGGTATGGAAATATTTCATTCTCTGGTCTTGGCGGCATGGTCAATGAGTTCACAAACAATGGTGGAATTTACCCAATTCCAGTCTTGGTCTTTGCAGCTTTCCAATTAATGTTTGCAATTATTACTCCAGCACTTATATCTGGAGCGATTGCCGATCGAACTAAGTTTGTTTCATGGGCCGTCTTTGTCACCATCTGGACAACAATTGTTTACTTCCCAGTTGCGCACTGGGTATTTGCCTTCGGAAATAAAGTGGGCGATACCGTCACTGGAACAGGTTTTCTTGCCGGAAAGGGTCTTGAAGATTTCGCTGGCGGCACTGCGGTACACATAAATGCAGGAGCTGCGGGTCTTGCCCTTGCCATTGTCTTAGGCAAGCGCATTGGTTGGCGCAAAGAGTCGATGCGACCACACTCTCTGCCGCTTGTTCTTCTTGGATCAGGTCTCTTGTGGTTTGGTTGGTTTGGCTTTAATGCTGGATCGGCACTAGCTGCAAATGGAATAGCAGGTTTGGCATTTATGAATACTCAGGTTGCCACTGCCGGTGCACTCATTGGTTGGCTGCTGGTTGAAAAGATCCGCAATGGACATGCAACCTCACTTGGCGCAGCCTCTGGCGCGGTATCGGGCTTAGTTGCAATTACTCCAGCGTGCGCATTTGTAGCTCCATGGGCTGCAGTTGTCATCGGTTTATTTGCAGGCATTTTCTGCGCACTTGCTGTCGGACTCAAATACAAATTCGGATTTGATGATTCACTCGATGTCGTTGGTGTTCACCTAGTTGGTGGAATTTGGGGCTCACTTGCAATCGGCCTCTTTGGCACCAGCGTTGTTAACAACCTTGGCCTGGATGGTCTCTTCTATGGAGGCGGAACTGCGCTACTAGGCAAGCAGGCTTTGGGAGTTGGAATGGTTGCGCTCTACTCCTTTGTTGTTACATTAATACTTGGATTTGTTATCGAAAAAACAATTGGCTTCCGCGTCAATGTGGATAAGGAAATCGAAGGTATCGATTTGAACGAGCACGCAGAAAGTGCATATGAAATGTCTAGCTCTTCACGAGGAGGTTCGTTCTAATGAAACTTATCACTGCGATCTTAAAGCCATTCAAGTTAGAAGATGTTAAAAATGCTTTGCAGGCTCATGGCGTAACAGGCATGACCGTTTCGGAGGCAAGCGGCTTCGGGAGACAAAAGGGCCATACCGAGGTCTATCGAGGCGCTGAGTACACGGTCGATCTAGTTCCTAAGGTTCGCCTTGAAGTATTAGCCGATGATGCCGATGCAGACTCAGTTGTTGATGTAATCGTGAAGGCTGCGTCAACGGGATCTATTGGTGATGGAAAGGTTTGGACAACACCAGTGGATCAAGTAGTTCGCGTAAGAACAGGGGAGCGCGGATCCGACGCAATCTAAGATAGTCATATGGGTACTCGTGAGAGAAGAGAGCGGTCGAACGAGAGCGATCGCTCTCTTCTCACACTTTTTTATAACGCCGCATTCGAGTTTCTCGGTGTAAAAGGAGACAAAGGTGTAGCTCTTGCTGCAGTTGGAGGATATGGCCGCGGTGAATTATCACCTGGTTCTGATCTAGATATTCTTATCCTTCATCAAGGACAGTTCGATACAGAAAAACTTGGAGCCTTTGTTAATGCAGTTCTATATCCACTCTGGGACACAAACACAGTGGACCACTCAGTGCGAACGCGAAATGAGAGCGCTAAAACTTCGGCGAGTGATTTAAAGGTCGCATTAGGATTATTAGATATCCGCTGTGTGGCCGGAGATGCAGATTTAGTTGCCAGCGTTGCCCGAGATAGCGTAGAGAGTTGGCATAAAAATTCAAGAGCACGATTGCCCGAACTTCGGGCATCGATGTCGGCTAGATATGAGCGTGCAGGGGAGTTGGCATACCTGCTCGAGCCCGATATTAAAGAGGCCCGTGGGGGTTTGCGCGATATCACTGCGCTGCGAGCGATAGCACTATCGGGAACGGTGCCCGTTCCACTTGAACGAATCAGCTGGGCCGAATCAACGCTTAATAATCTGCGCGAAGCCTTGCACTCTGTAACGGGAAGAAATAAAGATCGCTTGCTCTTTCAAGAGCAGGATAAGGTCGCACGAGCTCTTGGCTATGCCGATGCCGATGCGATGATGAGCGAGGTAGCGCAAGCGGCTCGGCTAGTTGATTATCTTCTTGAATACACATGGCATCTGTTGGATCACAAAGGTAGAGATGGTCTGATGCGGTTTTTTCGCAAACCACGAAGAGTTTCTGTTGCCCAAGGCATTAGTGTCATTAGCAATGAAATATCCATCGATCCGCCCGTCTCTTTTGAAAAGGATCCGCTCATTGGTTTACGAGCAGCGGCAACTGCGGCCCAGCTAGGCCTGCCGATTGCCCTTGAAAGCTGCGCTTTGATCACAGAATCGCTTATTAATGGCACAGGAGTACTGCCTACACCTTGGCCACGTGAGGCGCGTGAAAATCTCACTTCCCTCATTGGTGCCGGAGAGTCGATGGTTCGAATCTTTGAGACTCTAGATCAAGAGGAGATTATCTTTTCGTGGATTCCTGAATGGCGCCCACTCCGCTCACTTGCCCAACGCAATGCCCTGCATCGTCATACTGTTGATCGACACATGGTTGAAACTGCCGTGTGTGCGGCGAAGTTAACTCGGAAAGTGCATCGCCCAGATTTACTTCTCTTTGCAGCGCTCTTTCATGACATCGGCAAAGGTAGCGATGAGGACCACTCAGATCGTGGTGAGCGATTAATCGCGCCCCTTGCAGAGCGCATAGGTTTTTCAGCGCCCGATGTCATTACTTTGCAGATTCTTGTTAAACATCATCTCTTGCTATCGGCAACAGCTACGAGGCGCGATTTAGATGATCCGGCAACGATTGCATCGATCATCGATGTCATCCCTGATCTCAATACTCTCGAACTTTTACACGCGCTCAGCGTCGCCGATGGAGAAGCTACGGGTAGTGCTGGATGGAGTGATTGGAAGGCATCACTCGTCAATGATTTAGTCCAACGTGTGCGCCGCACAATGTCAGGTTCGATGATAGCCGAGCAGCCAGCGTTAACAGATGAACAACTGGTTCAAGCACAAAGCGGGATTCTTACCGTAGTGCTCGAAAAGCACACCAGCGGATATTCGATTGAAATTGTTTCTCCCGATAAACCCGGTCTTCTTTCACTCGTTGCCGGAGTCTTAAATACATCTCGATTGGATGTTAAATCTGCGCGCACCAAAAGCCACGGGCCATCTGCAGTCATGTACTGGATCGTCTCTCCAGAGCCACATGCACCTGAGATCACCCAAGTTGGACTTAGAAATGAGATTGTCAAGGCCTTTGAGGATTCAACACTCATTGAAGAGAAGTTGTTAGCCAGAGCCAAGGCTTATGCATCCATCCCTAGTATTCCCGTGCCAGATCCGGAAGTAGTTTTCTTTAACGATGCAGCTACCGATGCCACCGTCATTGAAGTGCGCAGCCATGACCGCCCAGGATTGCTATTTCGAATTGGTTCGGCGATTACCCACGCTAAGGTCGATATTCGCTCAGCGATTGTTACGACCCTGGGGGCCGAAGCAATCGATACTTTGTATGTCACCGAATTAAACGGGGGACCATTAAGTGATATTCGGGCACAGGAAGTGACGTCGCAACTGCGCCTTGCTCTGAAGTAGTCTTAGCCCATTATGTTTGATTCATTAACTTCGCGATTTAGCACCGTCTTTACTTCACTGCGCTCTAGGGGAAAGATTTCCAAAGGCGACATCGATGCCACATGCGCCGAGATACGCCAGGCCTTGCTTGAGTCCGATGTCGCGCTCGAAGTTGTCGAATCCTTTGTTGCGCAAATAGCGGAAAAATCGGAGGCCGCCCTTGCCACGATGCAGTCAGGCACAAATCAAGCTAATGCAATCTTTGAAATCGTTAACACGTCATTAGCGGAAATTCTCGGCGGTCAGGCACGCAGAGTTCGTTTTTCAAAAAACCCACCAACGGTAATTATGTTGGCAGGTCTGCAAGGCGCGGGTAAGACGACACTTGCTGGCAAACTGGCAAAGTTCTATGCAGATCAAGGCAACACTCCACTCTTGGTGGCCTCGGATTTGCAACGCCCAAACGCGGTAACCCAACTTCAAGTTGTTGGTCAAAGTATTGGTGTTCCAGTCTTTGCCCCGGAGCCTGGCAATGGCGTTGGCGATCCTGTAAAGGTAGCTAAGGCCGGACTCGAATTTGCTAAGGCCAAGCAGTACAACATGGTCATTGT